>Ga0307515_10000866_pt1 | contig 69424 bp, 66 predicted proteins | sample 17_EM_MG_FD_194513 | JGI IMG/M metagenome (GOLD analysis project Ga0307515, IMG submission 194513) | Populus trichocarpa ectomycorrhiza microbial communities from riparian zone in the Pacific Northwest, United States - 17_EM | ecosystem: Host-associated > Plants > Roots > Unclassified | place... | reverse complement strand
TCTACTCGGCGCGGGAGCCCTGATAACCGCGACCGTGACCCATGCGTCGGCGGACGCTGCTTCTTCGGCCGCTCCCAAGACCGTCGTGCTGGTGCATGGTGCCTTCGCCGACGGATCGAGTTGGCGCAAAGTCATACCTCTCCTCGAGGCGAAGGGACTTCGCGTAGTGGCTGTCCAGAACCCGTTGAGCTCGCTCGCCGCCGACGTCGACGCGGCCAGGCGTGTGATCGACGCCCAGCCCGGCCCCGTTATTTTGGTGGGCCATTCCTGGGCAGGTGTCGTCATCAGCCAGGTGGGAGTCGATGACAAGGTCAAGGCGCTCGTCTATGTCGCCGCGTTCGCGCCGCCCAAAGGGGTATCTATCAACGACCTTGGAAAAGGGCAGCCTCCCGCTCCCTGGTTGGCGCAGCTCCAGACCGACAGCGCTGGATACCTGCGCCTTTCGGATGACGCGGTGGCGAAGTATTTCGCACAGGACCTGTCGGCCGAGGACATCCGCGTTACGGCCGCGACACAGGGGCCTGCCTTCTCCGGCATCTTCGACGAGAAGATCACAGAGGCCGCCTATGAGAAGAAGCCGAGCTGGTACGTCGTTGCCAAGGAGGACGGTATGATCGCGCCAGATGCGCAGCGCGCCATGTCCAGCGCCATCAAGGCGAAGACGACCGAAATCGCCGCCAGCCACGTCCTGATGTTGTCCAAGCCCGAGGAGGTCGCCGCGGTCATCCTGGATGCTGCCGCCGGGGCCAAGTAATCCCAAGTGAGGCCGACGTCGACGTCCGGCACGTGCCGGGCGTCGGCGTCCCAGCGTGACCTCAGCGATTGGACGTCGGCCAATTCGGCAGCCTCGATTGCAGCGATTAGCGCCGCCGCTCCGATACTCCCGAGCCCTCTTAGCGGCAGACGTTCGGCCATCTGTTCGAGAAGGCTGCAAAGGCGGTATTGCTCGCGTTGCGGCAACTCCGTTGAGCGCGCGAGGACGTTGGACATCAATGGCTGTTGCTTCCTTGGGATGACCCTTGTTGGCGCAGAGCAGACCTACTGGAAAACTGGTGCATTACGAACCACGACAATCTTTCAGCCAACTGGCGTAGCCGAGAAGTAGAAGCCAATATATTAGTCAAAGGTGAAGTTGGTGTTGGCGGTCTTGTTGTGACCGCGTCAGCATAGAACGGCCGAAGAGGCAAATGCCAGCGGCGGACGGATAAGACTTTCGTTCAATCGTCATTGTTAGGGTTGCAAGCAGGATGCCTCCTTGCAAATATGCGTCCTATTGAGCGATGCAAATATTCAAAAGTCGATGCTTTCAGAGTTCATTCGTGAGACATGCGGTGATCGACATACATTTCGGACCGTTCACGATTATCCCGAGCCGCCGCGCGCTCCTGCGTGACGGGCAGACGGTGCCGCTCGGCAGCCGGGCCGCAGACATACTTATCTTCCTCGCTTCACATCCCGGACAACTCAAGACCAACGCCGAAATCGTCAAGCATGTCTGGCCCGATACGTTCGTGGAGGAGGCCAATCTTCGCGTCCACATATCCGCACTGAGGAAGGCGCTCGACGACACGCAACGGGAGTCCAAGTTCATCGCCAATGTTCCCGGTCGCGGCTACACCTTTATCGCGAACTTGATCCTCGATAAGGCCGATGCACCGGGGTCGGCAATGCGTCTGTCCACCAACGCCTCCAACATTCCGTCCAACCTGCGCATTTTCGGGCGGGATCAATCCATCGCCGTCATCACCACGCAGTTGCGCCGTTCCAGGCTGTTGACGATCGTTGGGCCTGGCGGCATCGGCAAGTCCACGGTCGCGCGCGCGTTGGTCGCGGGCGAAGGAATGCCGGAAGCGGTCTGGATCGATCTTTCCGAGGTCGCCCAGGCTGGACTGATTCCGACTGCGATCGCTTCGGCGCTCGGAATACTCGCAAGGACGGACGACATCGTCCGCGACATCGCAGAACATCTCGCGCACCGGGAAGCGCTCTTGGTGCTGGACAGTTGCGAGCAGGTCGTCGATGGAGTGGCACCGACGGTCGAGGCCATCATGGCAATATCTCCGACGGCCCGCATTCTTGCCACGAGCCGTGAGCCAATACGGGCGGAGGGTGAGCGCGTTCACCGGCTGTCGCCTCTCGAGCTTCCCCCGACGACCGGTGGCGCAAGCGAGGCGCTAGGGTCACCCGCGGTCCAGTTGTTCGTCGAACGCGCCGACGCCTGCCTCGGAGACTACGAGCTTTCCGACGACGACGCTCCTTATGTCGTGGATATCTGCTCACGGCTGGACGGTATCGCGCTTGCGATCGAATTGGCCGCGGGTCGCCTGGAGGCGATCAGTGTGCAGGGATTGGCGGCCTCGCTCTCCGACTGCTTTCGGCTGTTGACCCGCGGACGACGCACCGCCCTTCCGAGACATCAGACCCTGAGGGCCACGTTGGACTGGAGTTACAACATACTGTCGGTGCCAGAGCGGACGGCGCTGCAGGAGTTGTCCGTCTTCCGGGGCTGGTTCAGCGGAGACGCGGCGGTCAAGGTGCTGTCCGGCGAACTTCCCGAGGACGATCTCGCCTCTCTGGTGTCGAAGTCACTGGTGAGTGCCGACACGCTGTCCGCGGGGACCCGGTATCGTCTTCTCGACACGACGCGTATCTACGCGGCCGAGAAATTGGCGGAGAACGACGGCGAAAACCGGGCGATGTTTCGGCTCACCGGGTATCTCGAGGATCGGCTCGGCCGCGCAGAGCAAGAACTCTATTCCGCTGCCGTTGACGATTGGTCGGACGATTACGCTTCGTTGGTGGCGAACCTACGATCCGCGCTCGATTGGTCGTTCGGCGAGCAAGGGGATCATCTGCTCGGAGTGCGGCTCACGGTGGCGAGCCTCCCGCTCCTGTTTCGGCTGTCTCTCCTGGATGAATGCTTCGTGGCGGTCACCGGAGCGATCAGATTTCTGGAAACGACACCGGGCTTGGACGAGCGGAGCCGCATGAAGCTTTATGCGGCGCTAGGCTGGCCCCAGATGCGCGCGACCGATGCGCCCGAACACGGAATCCAGGCTTGGTCCACCGCGCTCAAAATCGCCGAGGAAATCGGAGATGTCGATCATCAACTGCGAGCGATCTGGGCTTTGTGGGTCGACGCGATCAACCGTGCCAAACCGGCGGTGGGAATGGAATTCGCCGAGAGGTTCGGCACGCTCGCGTCGTCTTCGCCCGATCCTACAGACGCGATCATTGGCAGGCGGATGCGCGGTGCCACACTGCACTGGCTTGGTCGTCACGCCGAATCCGTCGACGAGCTTAGGAAGATGCTGAGCGAGTATTCCGGCCTGCGTGGAGGCCAACATGCGATACGCTTCCAGTTCGATCAGCGTGTCACGGCCCGGATCATTCTCGCACGGGCGATGTGGGTTCTCGGAGAGGAAGAGGACGCGCTGCGGGAGGTGCGCGAGACCGTCGACTACGCAATAGACATCGGTCACACCCTTTCGCTCTCAAATGTCCTGGCGGAAGCCGCTTGCCCTATCGCCCTCCTTTCGGGCCGCGACGATCTGGCCGCCGACTATATCTTGCAGTTGAGGGAGCACACCAAGGCGCTCTCACTTGACGTCTGGCACTGCTACGCCGACTGCTTCGACGCCGAATTGATGTTGCGCGAGGGGCGCGCGGAAGAATGCGTCCGGACTTTGAGAGTGGGGATGGAAACTCTCGCCTCGGCAGGGTTCACCTTGTTCACGACCTATTTCCAAACGGTCGCAGCGAGCGCCATGGCCAGGCTTTCGCGTCATGCGGAAGCGCTCAGGCTGATAGACGAGGCGATCGGCGATTGCGATGAATCCGGCGAACGGTGGTGCTTGCCGGAGCTTCACCGGGTGAAGGCGGAAGTCATTCATTCCGCCTCCTTCGGTCATGTCGCCCCTCTTGCAACCGAGCAGCTCATGCTGGCCGCCGAATCCGCACGCCATGACAGGGCTCACGGATGGAAGCGAAGGATTGATCGCGATCTCGCGGCGATTTCATCCAGCGACGCCGCTATGGGGTCGCCCGCCAGGAACAGTGCTTCCGCCTCCTGATCGCCTGCGAAATTTACACGGATTTACAACTCTAAACTCGTTCTAAGTCCTCGCCCGCATGATCATAAGCGGAGAGCAGGAGAATGACATGAACGAAGAAGCCTCCGTCCGCTTTCTGATCCTGATCGCCGAAGGTGGGGAAGGGGCGGGCAACCCCGAGGTGGACTTGGCGAGGATCGCTGCGCCTTATTACGTTTTCAAAGATTTCGGTTCCGAGATCGTCATGGCAACGCCTTCCGGCGGCCCTCCGATGCTTGCCGACGGAGTGCGATCAGCCGACGTCTCCGGTGATGCGGTCCGGCGCTTCAAGAGCGACAGGGACGCACGGGACGAACTCGCCGACACCCTTGGTCTGGACCAGATCGTCGTCGAGGATTTCGCAGCCGCGTTCGGCATCGGCTTCTCAGGAGGAATCTGGAGGGACGACGACAACGGCGTCGCCGCCCTGGTCAGGGCTTTTCTCAGTGTTGGCAAGCCAGTGGCGCTTGTCCCGGGCAAGAACCTCATCGTTGCACCGGAGGGCGCGGGCAACGGTTTGCTGATCCTCGGTGACAACGAAGACTCTCCGCTCTGCGCCGCGCGCGCGTTGATCAACGTCGTCTCCGACATGCGCCGCGACGGCCGAATCTGAACGCACTGTTCCAGGCGAGCTTTTCATCGATTTACGACGCTTAACTCGCCCGCATCCGAACCCGCGCCTACTTTCCGGACATCGCGACCGATGACCCAAACGGTCGACGAGTGTAAAGAGGAGATACGGCATGTCCAACTTCGGCATCAATGTTCAAGCTACCAGGAGGCAATTGCTCGTCGGCTCGGCCGTTGCCGCAGCCGCCATCGCACTGCCGCGCGACGTGTTCGCCGCGTCGTTCCACAAATTCGGGCACGGAGCGTTCGACATCACCGTTGTCAGCGACGGCTTCATTACCCTGCCTCCCGAAGTCCTGCTTCCGGACGCCGAGCCGGCCGAGCGGGCTGACTTCCTGAAGCGGCTCGGGGGTGGCGATAAGGGTGCGGCGGTGCAGGCGAACATTCCGCTGATACGGCATGGGGACGACCTCATCCTCATCGACAACGGCTCGGGGACCAACTTCCAGCCGACGGCCGGCAAGCTCGCCGACAACCTCAGAACTCTTGGCATCTCTCCGGCGGAGATCACCAAAGTGGTGTTCACCCATGTTCATCCCGATCACTCGGGGGCTACGACCACCGTGGACGGTAAGGTCCTGTACCCGAACGCCCAGTATTATGTGAGCCAGACCGAATGGGATTTCTGGACCGACAAGCAATTCGAGGCAAAGAGGCCGGCAGCGTTGCACGGCTTCGCCAACGGCGCTCAACGCGACATGTTCGCCGTCGAGGATCGGATTACGAGGATGAGGGCTGGCGACGAGATCCTTCCGGGAATGTCAGTGGTTGATACGCCAGGCCATACGCCGGGCCACGTCTCGGTCGAGCTTGAGGGCAGAGACAACCTCCTCATCACGGGCGATGCCTGCACCAACGACACGATCTTCTTTGCGCGGCCGGACTGGCACTTCGGTTTCGACATCGACACGGAAGTCGCGCTCGCCAGCCGCCAGAAGCTGTTGGACCGGGCGGCCTCTGAAAAGCTCAAGCTACTCGGATATCACTGGACCTATCCTGGCGTCGGCTACGCCGAGCGCCGTGGCAATGCCTATGAGTTCGTATCCGCCTGAAATTCTCGCATTTCTCCTCTAAGCGGCCGGAAGTTTTTCGGCCGCTTTTGCTTGCTTTCGCAATGGGTGAGATTTCTGATTTTCATCAATTTACGACGCTTAACTCGTTTTACGGCCGTCCATCCGGCACGCTCCAGTTCGTCAACAGAGGCACTGCTTCCAGGGAGACGGACATGAACGGCACCGCCATCGAAATACATCCGAGCGCCACGCGGCGCGAATTCCTCCTCGCTGGAGCTGCGGCGGTCGCCGCCGCGTCGCTTCCGAAGTGGGCCTCGGCCGCAACCCCATCCACCGCAACCGAACAGGGGAACATGACAATGGGCTACATCACCACGACCGACGGCACCGAAATCTTCTACAAGGACTGGGGTCCGAAGGACGCCCAGGCGATCGTCTTCCATCATGGTTGGCCACTCTCGGCAGACGACTGGGACAACCAGATGATGTTCTTCTTCGCGAAGGGCTTCCGCGTCATCGCTCACGACCGCCGCGGTCATGGCCGCTCCACCCAGACCGACGCCGGGAACGAGATGGACACCTACGCGGCCGACGTCGCCGAGCTGGCCGAAAAGCTCGACCTCAAGAACGCGATCCATGTCGGTCATTCGACGGGCGGCGGCGAAGTCGTGCACTATGTCGCCCGCTCCAGGCCGGGTCGGGTGTCCAAAGCGGTCATCATTGGAGCGGTGCCGCCAATCATGGTGAAGTCCGACAAGAATCCAGGCGGTTTGCCGATCGACGTATTCGATGGCTTCCGCGCGGCGCTCGTCGCAAACCGCGCGCAGTTCTTTCGCGATGTGCCCGCCGGACCGTTCTACGGCTTCAACCGCCCCGGTGTCCAAGCTTCGGAGGGCGTCATCCAGAATTGGTGGCGGCAGGGAATGATGGGCGGGGCCAAGGCGCATTACGATTGCATCAAGGCCTTCTCCGAAACCGACTTCACCGAAGACCTCAAGAAAATCGAAGTTCCGGTGCTCGTGATGCATGGCGACGACGATCAGATCGTACCCTACGCCGACTCCGCGCCGCTCTCGGTCAAACTGCTCAAGAACGGGACGCTGAAGACTTATGCGGGTCTGCCCCACGGCTTGTGTACGACGCATCCCGATGTCGTCAACCCGGACCTGCTGGCTTTCTTCCAGGGAGCCTGAGGCTCGCCCACTTTCATCAGCTCGATTTGGAGAATTCCCATGACGAAGACCATCATGCTCATCCATGGAGCCTGGCTCAACGCAAAGAGCTGGGAAGGCTTCAGGGCCCATTATGAATCCAAAGGCTACAAGGTCGTGGTGCCGAACTGGCCCTATGACGACCGCGACCCGGCCGACCTCCGCGCCAATCCGCACCCCAAGCTCAAGGACATCGGTATCAAAGGCATTGTCGACCATCTCGAGGCGGAAATCCGCAAGCTTCCGGAAGAGCCCATCCTGATCGGCCATTCGGCAGGTGGGGTCTTCACGCAGGTTCTGCTCGACCGTGGCCTCGGCGTCGCCGGCGTCGCCATCGACCCCGCGCCGACGACGGGGGTCCGCCTTGGCGTCCATGCCATCGTCTCCGCTTTCCCGGTGCTGGGATCGTGGGGGAGTTGGGGTCGCGTCATGCATATGTCACGTAGGTTCTTCGCCAAGCGCTTCGCGAACACGTTGCCTCCGGAGAAGGTCGACCATTACTACGATCGCTACATCGTGCCGACCGCGGGCAAGGTCTATTGGGACGGCATCCTGACATCTGTCGGCAAGATTCGCTGGGACAATCCGAACCGCGCGCCGTTGCTCCTCATCGGAGGCGGCTTGGACCTAATCGCGGACGCCAACATGACGAGGGCGATCTACGACAAGCAGAAGCGCGCGCCGTCGCAAACCGCCATCAAAATCTTCGAGGATCGCTCGCACTGGACCTGCATCGATCCCGGTTGGGAGGAGGTCGCGGATTTCGCACTCGATTGGGCAGTGAAACATGCTCGTTCCAACACGTCGAACGTGACGCCGCTGGATGTCATCAGGGCCGCTTGAAGTGCTTCGTGCGGGCCCGTCAATGCCCCCGCATTTCTTCCTGAAGAGCAGTCTATACTGGCTCTCCTGTAACGCTTTCCGGTGTCGGATCGACGCGAACCGCCGCGCGCGACACCCGTGGGGCGGACCGTGCCTCCCCTGCGGTCCGCCCTCTTTCCCTTCGTCCGGCGATGCGAACTGCGCCTCCCGCCCCAACCTGCAAGGAACGAAGTAATGAGATATACGATCGCACTATTCATCCTCCTCGTCTGGCTGCCGTTCGATGTCGCCGCGAAAGACACGGCCATGACCGCTCAGACGAAGTTCGTCGAGGTCGGGGGAGTGAAGCTCGGCTATCGCGAAGTCGGGTCCGGCGACCCGATCATCATGTTCACTCGCCTGCGCGGCACAATCGACACCTGGGACCCGGCCTTCATTGACGCGCTCGCGGACGGCTACCGCGTCATCATGGTGGACTATCCGGGGGTGGGCTATTCCGCAGGCAAGCTGACGCCGGATATGGTCACGGTCGCCGGAACGATGGCCGACTTCGCGAAAACCATCGGAGTTGGGAAATTTGATCTCGTCAGCTGGTCATGGGGCGGCGCGCTCGGTCAGACATTCATCGTCAAGCATCCGGAGATGGTCAACAGGGCGGTCCTGATCGGCACGAACCCGCCTGGCAATATCGAGCATGCCATGCGCGAGGACTGGTTCAAGCTGGCACTGAAGCCGATTAACGACTTGAAGGACGAGGAATCCCTGTTCTTCGAACCCGCATATCAAGAGAGCATCGCCGCCGCCAAAGCTTCGCATGACCGCATCTATTCCCGTCCAGGGGTCAGCGAACACATCCCGTCGACCATGGAGGAATTCAAGGTCTTCTTCGCCGCCGCGCAGAAATACCACGAGGACAAGGATCGCATCCGCGAGGCACTGACCAAGTCCAGCGTGCCTATGCTGATCCTTTGTGGCGACAACGATCCCAGCACCCGGGCCGACAACTGGTTCCCGCTTATACGCAAGATACCGCGCGCCCAGCTGCTCATCATGCCGAGGACCGGGCATGGTCCGCAACATCAGTTCCCGCAGCTCTCGGCCGACTACATCCACGCGTTTTTGAAGGCGGCGCTTTGAACCCAATGGCCGCGTCATTCGGCGCGGCTATCCAATCCAACCCGAGGGAAAATCTAGCTGTTCTCGACGCACACCCAGGATCAAGACCGCCTTTGGCGCACTAGAGACATTAGGCTTTGACCAGCTTCGGCCCATACCCAACCTTATTCCGAGGTAGACGATATACCTCGACCTCACGTTCACAGGTCGGGTCAATCGTTCTTCGGTCAAAGATCATGCCGAGCTTTTGCATGATGCGCGCCGATGCGCCGTTCTCGATTTGGCATATGCTCACGATATCGGTGATGCCCAGTTCATTGACGCCGAACGAAAGAGCGGCGGCTGCTGCTTCGCTTGCGTAACCTTTCCCCCAACTCAGCTTCGAAAACCTCCAACCGATTTCGACGGATGGGAACACTTCGGGTAGAAAATCCGGCCAAGACAACCCAGTGAAGCCAATCAGGTCACCTGTTTGCTTGGATTCGACAGCGAACAACCCGAAGCCTCGTTCGTTCCACTCTTTCTCAAATGAGGCGATGTATCTTGCCACGTCGTCTGCGGTTCGCGTTCTTCCATTTTCAATGTAGCGCATGACGTCAGGATCAGCGCACATTGCCGCAAATGGTGCATGATCATCAGGCTTCCAGCCTCTTAGCAGTAGCCGCTCGGTGTTGATTGTGCTGACGTTCAATTGAATTTCAGCCTGACGTACTTGGGGTCGTGGTCGCTCGTCTGCTTCGACTCCGGCAACACCGAGTTGACGTGGAGCGTGACCATCTCGGCTGTCTCCCCAGCGCCGAGTTGGACGACGACATGATCCAGCGATTGGGAATTGCCGTCGAACACGTAGCTGATCCGTTCTTCGGGAGGCTCCGCCATTGCGAGGTTCGTCATGGCCGGGTTGCCGCCTGTCAGCAACTGCATCGGTTCTTCGAACCAGAGGGAATTGAAGTCACCAACGACGAGAACGGAGCGGTCGGCGTCTTTGGGAAGCTTCCTGATGAATTCCCTCACCGCACGCGCCTGCTCGGTGCGCTGCGCAATGCTCTTGTCCTTGGGCGGCTGCACCACTCCATATAGCGGGTCGCTTCCTCCCTTGCTCGAGAAATGGACGTTGATGACCATGACCTGCTTGCCCGCGAAAACGAAGGGAACTGCAAGCGGCAGCCTCGTGCTCTCGAACGAGGCGTCCTCGATCCGCCGCGCATTCGACGGATCGGCGGCGACGCGTTCCGAATTGTATAGGAAGGCCACGCGGATGTTGCCGCCGGGCTGGCCACCTTCCGTGTCGTCCCGAGGATCAAGCGAGATTGCCTTGTATGTCGGTCCGCCCTCCGCCGCTATGGCATCGATCAGAGCTTCAAGCGTCTTCGATGAACCGACGACGTCCCCGTACTCCCCGCCGTCGTCATCCTGGACTTCCTGAAGGGCTAAGATGTCGGGCGAGCCAAGCAGGCCGACGATGTGCTTGGCGATCGAGGTGAACTTGCCCTGGCCGACGTCGTCGTCCACGTCGCCCTTCGACGCCACCAGGGTTTCGTCCTCTATGCGGGTATCGAGGTTCTCGACGTTGTAGCCCGCGACAGTGAGGATGTTGGCGACAGGCGCGGACGCGACAGTCGTCCAATTCCAGGTGTTGGCCACATAACCTTCCGGAACCGAGAGCTGGATGCCGTATGCACCGCCATCGTTGTTCACGGCACCCTTCAAGGACGAGAACTTGTCTCCGAGGCTTACCTGGAAATTCGCCGGAGTGAGCGGCTTCTCGACCTTCACCCTGATCCGTTCCGGATTGGCGTCGCCCGGCGTGGAGGTGATGCCGCCGAGCGAATTCATCCCGGTTGCGTTCTTGCCGTTGTCCGCGACGATGTAAAATGAATTGCCCTTCATCGGACCTACGACGATCGGCGACTTGACCTCGACCAACATGCCCTCGAGTGTCTCGAAGAAATCCGCGCCTGATCGGTTCGGGTCAAAGCCCTTTGCAGTTGAAACCACCGATTCCGTTGGCGGGAGACGGCCGCCGCCACCGATGATGACTGAATTGGGAACCACTCCCTGACCGAGCTTCTTGAAAACCAGCTTCTCGATCGTCGTCTGGGTGAATTGAGGATAAGTGCCTTCCTGCTCAGCGACGAAACCCTCGACCCTCACCATGTCGCCGACCGACAACCCGGCCGGGGTGCGCCTCACCAGAATCCCGTCGGAAGTGAGGTCATTGCCGTCGCCGACCGGGTCCTGGACGTAAAACGTACCATCCCGCAGCTGGGTGACCACGCCTTCAAACCGGACCAGTTTGCCGTCCAGGAGCGACGTGTGCCCAGCCCCCTGGATTTCTGGTATTGTTGTCAACTGCGCGGCCATTGCGGTCGTCGGCAACGACATGAGAACTCCCAGGAACAGGTCACGCAACTTCATGTCGGTCGCCTCCATTGGATGAAGAACGATAACATAAGGTCGCAATCCCTGCGAGAGGGGATAACTTGTGCACACCTATCTTGACGATCGGCCGGTGCAGAGGCATTTTCCGCTAGGGCACTGGGAACAAGACATGGGATGGCGTACCGATCAGGCATACGAAGATGCACAGAAGGCCGACTTCGCCGCATGGAAGGCCTCGTTGACCTGGCCTCAGTATCTGGGAGCCCTCATTCGGAGCTACAGGTCGGCGTTGGCAGGCGCGGCAGTATCTCTCGTTATGGCGGGCATCTTGTGGCTCATTATTCGGTGACGCGGTGAGGGCGGTACTCGGCATCGACGCCGCCTGGACCTTGACTGAACCCAGCGGTGTTGCCCTCGCGGTCGAAGATCGGGGCTGGCGCTTGGTGGCGGTCGCGCCTTCCTACGACGACTTCCTTCGGATTGCCCGAGGCGAACCGCCTTCGCCCGGCCGCCCGCGAGGCTCTTTTCCTAATGCGGAGACACTGATTGCCGCCGCCCGGGCCATATCGAATTCGTCCATTGACCTGGTTGCGATCGACATGCCTCTGTCCAGAGAGTCCACCACCTCACGCCGGGCATCGGACCGCGCGGTCAATGCGGCCTATTCTTCGGGATGGTGTTCGACCCATACGCCGAGCACCATCGCCCTAGCAGGATCAGCGACCGCCTACGCGAAAACTTCGAAGCGATCGGTTATCCGCTCAGGACGACATCGGTTGCGGGTCCGGCCTGATCGAGGTGTATCCGCATCCCGCGCTGGTCGAATTGGCCAAGTCGGCCAAGCGGCTGACCTACAAACATGGGAAGGCGCGAGACTACTGGCCGGAGCTCGTTCCTGCTGATTGCAAGAGGAAGATCATCGGGACCTGGTGTATCATCATCGATCTCTTGGGGACCAGGATTTCGGGCGTCTCGGAGGTGCTGCCGATCCCATCTCACGACACCATGGGCTGGGAGATGAAGTCGTTCGAAGATCAGCTGGACGCCGTGGTCTGTGCGTGGGTCGCGATCGAAGTCTTGGAGGGCAGGGCGATGCCGTACGGCGACGAGGTATCGGCGGTGTGGATACCAACTTCGCCGTGGGATTGTGACTGCGGCCACGCCGAACGCCAGGCGTTCAAGCGACACCTGTCCCCATATACCATGCGCCACGTCGCAGTGGACATTGTCGATGTGGAGACTTCGTCAACAATAGCCGGGTATCCGATGTCGCCGAAACCCAAAGGAGGTGGCATGAAAGCGGTCGCGTCCTTGGAGGAACGGATCATTGAGGTGCAGGAGATGATCGAGGGACAGTCACACTTCCAGCCTTACGGCTTATCCTATTGGGGTTTTGACGATCTCAATAGAGGAGTTGGAAGCATGACTGCGTCTTATGATTATCATATCGGCGTCGATTACCACAAATCCTACAGCCATCTGGTAGTGCAGGATTCGGCGGGCAAGACGTTGCGCTCGGGCCGGGTGAAGAACGACCGCCAGTCGCTGGGCGGGTTCTTGGAACGCTATCGCGAGAACTCGCATGCGGTCGTCGAGGCGACACGCAACTGGATGGTGATGTATGACTGGCTCGACGACATTTGTGATGATGTCGTTCTCGCCCACCCGCTGAAGGTCAAGGCGATCGCCGACGCCAAGATCAAGACCGACAAGATCGACGCCACGGTGCTGGCGCATCTGCTCAGGGCCGACCTGGTGCCGGAGGCCTGGGCGCCGAGCGACAGGTCGCGCGAACTGCGCGTCGTGCTTCGCGAACGGATGTTCTATGTCCGGCTGCGCACGATGACCAAGAACCGCATCGTCACGGTCTTCGATCGCTATCCGGAGCAGACGGCACAGCTCAAGAAGCTCGGCGATCTATTCGGTAGGGCTGGCCGCGCCCAACTTGCCGAGTTGAACGTCTCGCCGATCGACCGCATCCAGATCGATCGTGGTCTTGAGTTCGTCGGCGACATCAATGAGCGGATCAAGCAGTCGGAAGCAACGATCCGGGCGATGACCAAGGCCAATGCCAATGTGGCACGGTTGAAGACGATCCCCGGCATCGGCGAGTTCTTCGCCCGGCTGATCGATGCGGAGATCGACGACATATCCCGCTTTCGCTCGCCCAAGAAGCTTGCCGCCTATGCCGGGCTGGTGCCCTCGACCTATTCGAGCGGCGGCAAGACCTATCACGGCCGGATCATCAAGCAGGGCAACAAATGGCTGCGCTGGGCTTTCGTCGAGGCGGTGACGCCTGCGATTGCCACCGATCCACAGCTTCGTGCCCAATACGAGCATCTGAAGATCAGAGGAACGAACAAGGCGCGTGTCGCCATCGCGCGCAAGCTTTTGACGATCGCCTTCCAAATCCTGCGTGACCAGCGCGCTTACGAGCCGCGCGGCACCAACGGCGAGGAAGGCGCGTCGATGATATCCCGGCTGTCCTGATGACAGTCTAGCGAGCCCGGCAGGACTGGGCTGCGTTCCTAAAGGAGAATGGGAAGCCGGGAGCCGAACGCCACTATGTGACCGAAGCGAGGACGGCATCAGGGTCACGAATTGGAGAATGGTTCAACACCGAAGGACGGAAATGACCTGTCCAGCGGAAGGGAAGATTTAGCCGATCGGCACAGACGCCGGTCAAAAACAACCGAACCCAAGGAAAAGCCACCAATCGGAGGCGATTTACCCCTTGTGTTCTTTCATTGGAGACTTCCATGGCCCGACAGACATCAAACGACCCCGTGCCGCTCGACAGCCAGGTCTGCTATGCCATCTACTCCGCGGGCATGGCCATCCAGCGGCTTTACAAGCCCTGGCTGGATCAACTCGGCCTGACCTATCCGCAATACCTCGTGCTGAACGTGCTGTGGCAGGAGGACGAGCAGACGGTTGGCCATATCGGCGAGAAACTCGCCCTTGAATCGAGTACCCTGACGCCGTTGCTCAAGCGGCTGGAAAGCGCGGGGCTGCTGCGGCGGACGCGGAACCCCGACAATGAGCGTCAGGTGGTCATCGATTTGACCGACGAGGGCCGCGCGCTCCGGTCGCGGGCGGGCTGCGTGGGCGATGCGCTCCTGGACACATCCGGGCACACGCCAGACCAACTTGGTGCGCTTAATCATCAGGTCAGACAGTTGCGTGATGATATCTACGCGAAACTGGGCACCTGGACTGTGCCGTCTTGATCTGATGTGCCAGGCTCGGCATCGATTGTACCGTTGACTTGTCATGGGCAGAGCAATGCCTCGTACGCTTCGGCCCGCTTACCCGATGTGAGCGCCACCGCAACGCGATCTTCGGGCCTTAGCGCCGAGAAATAGAGCGCCGTCATGATCGAGACCATGGATGCCAAGCTCGCCTGATGTCCACCGATCTTGATGCCGTCGACCTTCGGCCTGATGTGGTTTGCATGGTGGATCATCCAGTGGGAGAGCCACAGCAGGCGCGTTTCGATCGTCTTGAGATGCCGCGTGTCGGTCATGGCCATGTTCCGCGAGAGTGGGACGGAGATTGACGTCGGTTCGAACTGCGGGGATCAGCCGTCCTTGTAGTAATAGCTGTAGCCATTGAGCGCCGGCGCGCCGCCGAGATGGGCGTAGAGCACCCTGGAACCGTCGGGGAAGAAGCCCTTGCGTGTGAGATCGATCATTCCCTGCATCGACTTGCCCTCATAGACGGGATCGGTGATCATCGCCTCGGTGCGGGCGGCGAGCCGGATCGCCTCGTTTGTTTCATCTGAGGGGACGCCATAGGCGGGATAGGCATAATCCGGGTTGATGACGATCTCGCTCTCTCGTACAGCGCGGCCGAGCCCGACGAGTTCCGAGGTCGCATCGACGATCTGCCGTACCTGGGCACGGGTTTGATCGAGGGTGCCTGAGGCGTCGATTCCGATCACCTGTTCGGCCCGATCCTGTGCCGCGAAGCCGACGATCATGCCGCCCTGCGTCGAGCCCGTGACGACGCAGACAATAATATAGTCGAAGGTGAAGCCGAGTTCCTTTTCCTGGGCCGCGACTTCCTCGGCAAATCCGACATAGCCAAGCGCACCATATTTATGCACCGACGCGCCTGCGGGGATCGGATAGGGTTTGCCGCCCGCATCCTTCACCGACTGGACCGCGTCTTCCCAGCTTTTGCGGATGCCGATGTCGAAGCCGTCATCGACCAGCCTGCTGTCGGCGCCCATCAGTCGGGTCATCAGGATATTACCGACACGGTCATAGACGGCGTCGTAGTGGGGCACCCATTTCTCCTGGATGACCACGCATTTCATGCCGATCTTAGCGGCCGTCGCCGCGACCATCCGGGTATGGTTGGACTGCACGCCGCCGATCGACACCAATGTGTCGGCGCCTGAGGCGATCGCATCGGGCACGATATATTCGAGCTTCCGGAGCTTGTTGCCGCCCATGGCGAGACCGGAATTGCAGTCCTCGCGCTTGGCGTAGATCTGGACCTTGCCTCCGAGCGCTTCCGTCAGCCGCGGCAGGTGCTCGATCTGCGTCGGGCCGAAGGTAAGCGGATAGCGTTCGAATTTTTCCAAGAGTGACATCGATCATGGCCCCCGTGCCGATTTTCTGGCCAAAGGCTAGTAGAAAATTCATGAAAGGTGCTCTCTAAGATGATTGATGAATTTCCTATACTTCGATAGAAATCCAATTTTGGAATTCAATTCTTCCATATCGAGAGCTAAAAGTGAAAGATTCTTCCACGGAGGATTTGGACCGTATTGACCTCAAGATCCTGCGCGCCCTGCAATCGGAGGGCCGGCTTAGCAACGCCGACCTCGCAGAGCGGGTCAATGTCAGCGCCGCAACCTGCCACAGGCGCACTCAGCGGCTGTTCGACGAAGGTTACATTAGCGGCGTGCGTGCAGAAGTCGCGCCGGCGGCCGTCGGTCTCGGCGCGCTCGTCATGGTCGGCGTGGTGCTCGATCGCTCAACGCCGGAGAGTTTTGGGGCCTTCGAGGGCGCGGTTATGGAGATGAAGGAAGTGCTGGACTGCAATCTTGTCGCAGGCGACTTCGATTATCTCCTGAAAATCCGCGTCCGCGACATGGCCGACTTCAACAAGCTGCACGGCCACAAGCTCATCGCCCTGCCCGGTGTCCGCCAGACGCGGACCTTCTTCGTGATGAAGGAAGTCAAGGAAAACGCGCGATTGCCGTTCTAGCGTGGCCAGCAGTCTTTGCAGGTGCCGCGTCTATCGACCGCTTCCGCGCAAATCTTGCAGTTCGTGTTCCAGCACCCTGGTGCGGATCAGGCTTGATGCCGCGTCCGCGATCGTCGTCATCGCTTCGCGTTCGGCTTCGCTTAGTGTTCGCGCCACCACGTCAATGACGCATATTGAGCCGAGGACAAAACCGAGCGGATCGCGAACGGGGGCGCCGGCATAGAACCGAAAACCATACGGTTCGGACAGCGTCGGATTCCGTGCCATGCTTTCAAGCTTCGTGAGGTCTTCGAGTACGGTGAACTCGTTGGCGAGAAGCGTCTCATTACAGAATGCCCAGTCGCGAGGTGTTGCCTCCCCGTCGAAACCGACACGAGATTTGAACCACTGCTCGGCCTCGGTGATCAGTGTAAACATGGCAATCGGGGCATTGGCGGAATGCGCGGCCAGTCGAATGAGGCGGTCAAATGCGAGATCCGGCGCGGACCCCACTAAGCCCGAATTCGCCACGGCCTTCAACCGGGCGTTTTCATTCCACGGCGTGCGGAATGCCAAATGCTCCGTCACCCCACCTCCGTTCGACAGCAGGTATTCGACGATCGTAGCCGATGTGGCCGAGACGTCGGGAAGCATTTTGATCCGGAGGCGGTTCGCGCTAGCTGCGACTGGATCGAGAGCATTTCGAGCGCTTGAGCTGATGATAACGGTATTCTTGAAACGGACATCCCGCTCAAGAGATTGGATCAGCCTTCTGCGCTCGTCTTCATCGGTGTTTTCGACGATGACAAGCATGGGCGGGATGGATGCGAGCCAACTCCGGACAGTCTCGATACTTTCCGAAACATCGATCAATAGACCCAATGCCGGCAGACCGGCAGCGCGCCATTGATCGCCCCGGCCTTCACCAGCAAATATTATCGCGTGCGCTCGGACGCCAAAATCCTCGTGGACGGGATCTTGTATCAAGTCCAATACCGCTTGACGTGGTATCCGCCGATGTCCGCCGGGCGTTTTCCAGGACGGCAGTTGGCCGCTTTCCACCCATAGCTGCGCAGTTCGGGTTGACACGCCCAGCAACTCTGCAGCCTTCGCAGTCGTCAGAACATCTTTCACGTCACCGTCCACTTTTGCAGACGATGATATCGTAAAAAATGCTAGATTTGCAAGAAAGTGCAATCGCGTTCGGTCGTTCATTCAGAGCTCATTAGACCCCACGGGTGCCGCAAGCGCGCGACATCGCCCATCTATCAGAACGGACTAGATAGACTGTTTGAGGGGGCCATAGGCCCTCTGATACAGGCTTGTGCCTCCAAAGCGCAGAAGCGCGTTTCTCATCGCTCGGGGCAACCGGCGCATGTTGGCGCGAGCGGAACCCTGACGATGGACCCATTCGACACGCTGCTTCCGCCTTGCCTCGTAGCGAGCGAGTGCCGTGCTGATGTCTTGCGTCCGTGCCAGTTCGTCTGCCAGAACGATGGCGTCTTCCACTGCCATACCTGCACCCTGGGCCATGCTGGGTGGCGATGCATGAGCGGCGTCGCCAACAAGGACGACACGATTTCGATGCGAGGCGGTCATTCGCAGCGCACCAACTCACCGAAGTGCACATTCGCATTTGCGGAGAGTTTCAGCGCGGGCGAAAGCGGCCCCGCAATATCCTGGAAGAGCGGTTCCAGCGGGGTCGCGGAGGAGTAATACTCGACATTCATTTCGTGGACGGAGAGGTCGGCATAGACATAAAGCTCTGACGACGAGACAGGTTTGCCGAGCAAGCTTCTGTCGGACGCCAACATCACCGTCCAATCCTTGATTCCGCAGACATTGGGCACCAGAAAGCGCCAACACACATTTCCAACATAGACAGGCAAGGGGGCTTCCGGGAAAGCGATATGCCGTACCGTCGAGTTCACTCCGTCTGCCCCGATCACCAGTTCGTATTCGCGGACCTCTCCGTCGTGGAAGAAGACCCGGCAACACTCGCGATCATTCTTGACATCCACGACCCGTCGATACTGGATATCATCTGCGCCCAAGCCGCCTTTCAACAAATCCCACAGCGTAGACCGTTTTATCGATCTGCATGGTGCGACGCCGCGCCAGAAGCCATCTGTATCGACAACATTGAGCAGACGCCCGTGCTCATCGCAAAACCGTTGATGGGTGATCGGGTGTGAATTTGCCCGCAAGGCCTCGAGCAGCCCAAGCTCTTCGACTGCTCTGACGGCATTGCCCGGCAGGAATAGCCCCGCCCCGCCGACACCGGCGAAGTTGCTCCTTTCAACGATGGAGGCATTGAATCCGCGCTGCGAGAGCGCGCGGTGTGTTGCCAGCCCCGCGATGCCGGCGCCTACGATAAGTATTCGCATTTGAGTCTTCACTTCTCGATTGGATTGTTGGCGTCGCCGTGGTGGGTAGCCGCAGATGCAGGCACGACGCGATCTTTCATCAGCATGTAAGTTGCTTTTTGCGATTCTGAATCTCTTGGTCCGCGCCACTGTGTTCAAGGAGTGGCGATTCCTATTTCGAGATTTTTCGTGAGATGGGCCGCGTTTCAGCAAAGCTGTGAGGAAAGCGCGGCTTGGTGATCGGGCTGCAGGCGGAGCACCTGCGGCTTGAGGTTGGGACGAATGGTCTTGCTTGCATGCCGCAGGCTCACGCGGTGTCGCTATCCAAGTCCTTCAAGAAGTCCGACAAGAGAATGTTGACGGCATCAGGTGCTTCCCAGAATGGCGAATGCGATGCATCAGTGACCCGGTAGCACTCCCCGCGCCAAAGACTGGAGTAGGGAACACTGTCGATATAATCGAGGTTGACGATCCGGTCTTCGGCGCCGTTGACGATTGCTATCGGCACATTGGTTCTGGTTAACATCTCCCGTTGATTGACCCCCGCACCCCGCGCTGCTCCGGCAAAAAGCGTGCCCCTGAATTCCCGGTCAGTGCGTTCGACTGCAAACTGCATGAAGCGCTCAAAATCGGGACCGAAGACAGTGTTCGCGAATCTCTCGGCTTCCTCCACGGTGAGCACAGGCTTTGAACCAAGCCCATTCAGCGGCTTGCTGTGGAAGCCTTCCGCCATGCTCGTTCCCACGGCTGGCGTCCCCATCAGAAACAGCCCCTGTGGAATTGTCGACTGAGCCAGCATCTCGATCGCCACATGTCCGCCAAGCGATGCACCGACGAATGCAGCTTTGCCTATGCCGAGCTCGTAAAGAAGTTCGATAACAAGATCGGCGAGACCAGGGCGAGTGTACGTTCGCACCGGATCGGTCGCATCGCTTGAATCGCCATGGCCTGGTAGGTCGAACGTGATCAGGTGGTAGTTGTCGAGCCGTGGGGACGTGAGCTGTTTGCGGAACACCTGCCGGCATGCTGAATTTCCATGGATGAAGACGACGGGTTCGCCTTGCCCTTTGCTCTCGACGGCAATCCTGCCATGGGATGTTTCGATATCCTGACGCTTTGTAGTTTGCATAAGTTTGATCTCCTCAAGCCAATCCTGTCGCACAGGAGGCTGCGATGTGGCGGAGCTTCCCCCGCCACGGACGAACAGTTTTTCAAGGGTGAATTGCGCGGCCGGGGCGGCTAGCGAATTGCGACGTCCTGCGTCTGCGTCAGGCCGTGTTGCGCGCGGATCAGATCCGCGGCCCGCTCCCCGATGACCACGCACGGCGCCATCGTGTTTCCGGTCGTGATGCGTGGCATGATGGAGGCATCCGCGATGCGGAGACCATGTATGCCATAGACCTTGAGTTCGTTGTCGACGACCGACATGCTGTCGCGACCCATCTTGGCAGTGCATGACTGGTGCCAATAAGTGACCGCTGACTTGCGAATGAAGTCGATCATGCCGGCCCGATCACGCGTGCCCGGCGCGGCTTCCCCGCTGACCAGCGGGCTGAATGCCGCGCTGTTTCCGACTTCCTGGCACAGCTCGACCGCCGCCAGTGCGGCGACCATGTCTTCGGGCTCGCTCAGCGAATTGGGCTCGATGTAAATCGGGTCTTCCACTTCAGGTCCGCAAAGACGCAGCCGCCCGCGGCTCTTGGGCTGCGCGAGACCGGCAAACATTGTCCAGCCAAGCTCCGGCGTCGTTATCTCCGCCTCCGCAGGCGCCGGCACGGGGAACTCGAGCTGGCATTGCAGGATATCCGGATGGCTGAGGCTGGCATCGCTCTTCCAATAAAGCGTTGCTTCGCAGCCACCGCCGCCGACTCGTTGCGGCTCGCGATAGGCCCAGGTGCAACCGAACGCCAGGTGATCCTGATGGTTACGACCGACGCCGGGAAGATGCTGGACGACGGAGATGCCATGGGTCCGCAGTTCGTCTTCCGGGCCGATACCGGATTGCATCAGAACCTTCGGCGTATGCACGGCCCCGAGGGACAGGATCGTCTCATGGCGCGAACGGAACTGGCGACGTTTGCCGCCGACCAACGCTTCAACTCCGATCACCGTCCGGCCATCGAACAGAAGCCGCGTGACCAGCGCATCGGTCAACACCGTCAGGTTCGGATGCGTCATCATTGGCGCGACATAGGAGCGGAACACAGATTCCCGCTTGCCACCGTTAATACGCAGTTCCGCGATGGAAGCGCCACCTGCGCTCTCCATCATTTCTCCGTTCGAGCTTTCGAAGGCAGGGATTCCCACCAGGCCCGCGGCGTCGATAAGGGCTTGCGCGATCGGCTGGGGCGCACTGGGCTGCGCGACATGGACCGGGCCGCCGGTGCCCCGGCGGAAGGGATCTGGCGCGCCCTTCCAGTCTTCGATCCTGCGGTAATAGCCGAGCACCGATTTGTATCCCCAACGCTCGTCACCTGACTCGGCTGCGAAGTGCTCCCAGTCTTCCTTATGGCCACGTGCCCACACCATGACATTGATGCTCGAGCCGCCGCCAAGCCCCTTGCCCATGCTGAGCGGAAGGCGCCGGCCGGCGAGTTCCGGCGCGGGCTGACCGACAAAGCCCCAGTCGCGTTCGCTGCCGAGATTGAGAGGCCATTGCGCGGGGTTCGAGACTGTCTCGGCGACATCGTCTCCGCCCGCCTCAAGCAACAGCACCCTCGCGTTGCCGCCTTCAGCCAGGCGGGCGGCGACGACCGATCCACTTGAGCCGGCGCCGCAAACGATGAAGTCGAAGTCGTGGGGATCATGCCCGGCGGGTGCGCGGGTCAGCATTTGTATTTTCTGTTCCATTGGTTTCTCTCGGGTGTGCAAGTGACGGGTCGCTACATAGCTGCGCCAATTTCCAAATACAACAAAATTATCAAATCTATCATATTTTATCATTCACGACTTTGCGAACTCGCCGTGATCGCGCTGTCGAGCGACGAGGCGAGGCTATCGAAGAATGACGAGGTTGCGAGACCATTTCGCCTTTGCCTTTGAATGTGAGGTCTGAGCAGTGTGGGCCTGCGATCCACTGGAATGATAGCCGAGAACGGCGCTTATCGATCGGCTAAAGCAGTCGGACCCACGGAATGGCATTCGGCCGAATCCGAGCCACTTTCACGTAGCCATCTCCGCGGTCGAGATTTTACACGCGCAAGGCCGTCAAGAAAGCCACGCATAACAAATCGGACATGAGGCGTCTGAGCTTCGGTCTACTCTCGTGCCAGGTCAGTCGCCCCGACTCTTGGATCTGGCCGCAGCATGGACCCTGGCCAGTGCCAGGAATGCCTTGACACCCGCCGACAGATTTCGACGACCCGGATAGTAAAGGCAAAGCCCAGGAAACGGCGGCGTCCAGTCATCAAGCACGCGGATGAGACGCCCCGCTTCAATGTCCTCGATGACACTTTGCTCCATGAACAATCCGATCCCTGTGTGCTCAAGGACTGCCACCCGTGAAAGGCCTGCTTCGTCGAGAATTATCGGACCGCGAACGTCGATCTGCGCCGTTTCGCCGTCCTTTTCGAAGCGCCAGCGGAAGAGCGATCCATCCGGCAACCGGACCCGGATGCATTGGTGATTGAGGAGGTCCGGCGGCACCAGCGGAATACCATGCTTATCGAGGTATTCACGAGAAGCGACGGTGGCATAACGCTGCGGGCGCCCGAGCGGGACCGTAATCATATCAGTGGGAACCAGGCCCGCGACACGGACACCAATGTCGAAACCGTCGGCCACGATGTCGACCAGTCGGCCTTCGGTCACGATATCGACGACCATGTCCGGATACCGCCGCAGGAATTCGAGGACAAGCGGCGAAATGATGTCTCGCGCGGCAAATGGGGCAGCATTGATTCTAATCGTGCCCGACGGCGTGTCACGCTCCGATCGCACCTCTTCGAGGGCGCCCTGAATGTCCTGGAGGGCGGGACCAACTCGGTCCACAAAAAGACGGCCTGCACCGGTCAACGAAAGGCTTCGGGTCGTGCGATTGAACAGTCGGACGCCGAGGCTGGCTTCGAGCCTTCCTATGGCGAGGCTCAGCGCCGTCGTGGACATGTTGAGATCGATCGCCGCCGCCCGAAACGTTCCCCGCCGTGCGATCGCGATCACGGCATGGAGTTCGGTCAAGCCAGCCTTCTCCATTGTCCCGCCTTTTGCAATTCCTCATCCCGCTTTGTCCCACTTATCTGCATAATTGTCGAGTGTTACCTTCCTTCCTGAACGAACAATCCATGAGGAAGACAAAGATGAACACCAATTATGCAAGCCACTTCAGCTTCGAGCGCGACGCCGCACCGGAGGTATGCTGATGGCCGATTTTCTCAACCTCAAAGGCAAGCGCGTGCTTGTCACCGCCGGTACCAAAGGGACCGGCAGAGCCACTGTTGATCTGTTGCGTGATCTCGGTGCCCAGGTTATCGCGACCGCGCGTTCGAGACCGGAAGGATTTCCCGAAGACCTTTTTACAGCCGCCGATCTGACCACAGCCGAAGGCGCCGTGGACGTATCAAGTGCGGTTTGGGAACGGTTGGGCGGGCTCGACGTCATCGTCCATATGCTCGGCGGTTCATCCGCCCCCGGCGGCGGCTTTGCGGCATTGGACGACAACCAATGGGAAACGGAGCTTAACCTCAACCTGTTTCCCGCGGTCCGTCTCGACAGGATACTCGTACCCGAGATGGTCGCCCAGGGCAGCGGCGTCGTGATCCACGTCTCGTCGATCCAGAGGGTGTTGCCCCTGCCGGATTCGACGACCGCCTATGCGGCGGCGAAGGCCGCTCTGTCGACTTACAGCAAGGCCCTGTCAAAGGAGGTGTCTGCGAAAGGCGTGCGGGTCGTTCGTGTCTCGCCGGGTTGGATTGAAACTGAAGCCTCTGTTCGCCTCGCCCACCGCCTGGCCGAACAGGCTGGTGGAGATTACGAGGCCGGGAAGAAGATGATCATGGACGCCTTGGGCGGCATCCCGCTCGGGCGGCCCGCAAAACCCGAGGAAGTCGCCAACCTGATCGCCTTCCTGGCGTCTGACCGGGCCGCGTCGATCACAGGCACCGAGCACATTATCGATGGCGGGACCGTCCCGACGGTGTGAACGTCAAACGCTCTCGCAATGTGCGTTTGCCGTCGCGTCATCCTCCTTCAACCGATCCAAACACATCATCAAGGATGAATTATCATGGCTATCGAACTGCCCAAGGCGATCGCAGCCTATTTTGCGGCGGACGAAAAAAACAACGCCGACGAGGTTTCGAAGTGCTTTGTCGAGACCGCTTTCGTCAAGGACGAAGGCAACACCTATCTGGGTCGGGACGAGATTCGAGATTGGAAAAGCTGCTCGTCCAAGAAATACGAATACACAGTCGAGCCCTTCGACATCACGACTGAGGGCAGGCGGACGGTCGTCATGAGTCATTTGACTGGCAATTTCCCGGGCAGCCCGGTGGATCTGCGCTATTTCTTCGTCCTCGACGGCGATCTGATTCAGGAGTTGGAGATCACCACGTAAGCTTCACACCCGAAGTGGGCGCGAGCTGCCACACAACGACTGTGCATTTGAATTCCGAAGGATCGAAGTCATCCTCCGGAATTCACTTTTTGTGTCGTTTGAAGGCCAACGCCGCAAGACGCGAGGTGGTCGCTAGCGGGCAGGGGCTCAGCTAAAGACCGGCGATTGACGTCAGTTGCCGAACCCTGCTGGCTGGCGAAGCAGAAATTATTTCCGCGTTCTGACGAATATCCGTGGAAAGAGCGCCTTGAAAGGATCCGAACCACCGGCACGTCTTCATGATCCAAGCGCCTTCTGATTTATCTGAGATTTTCTGCGCAACGCGCTTTCTGGACACGGTGGAAAATCGGTCTCGCCCTATCCATTAATCGGGCTGCCACTCACCGACCTGGATCGCTCCGGTCTCGGTCAGTTCGGTGCATACGAAGTGTGAAAGCTCATCGCGCCTGATTACCGCGGCGCTGAGCCTGCCAGTTCGATACGCTCCAGTATCCAATGCTATACGATTTGAATAGACTTCGGGTCGCAGCGACTTTGTGATCGTGTGACCATGTAAAACGACATGGCCAAGGACGTCGATATGGTCGAGAAAGCCCGCCCTGATCCAGCGTAAGTCATATTCGCTTTGATTTACGAGCTGAACGCCGGGCCGTATTCCAGCGTGAACAAAGCAGAAGCGCCCGATCTCCTTGAATGTCAAAGCGTTTTCCAGCAAGTCAACATGGTGCGGAAAGATGCGACGGATATCTGCGGCGATGTTCTCGAAATCGGGGACCGGGCGATTGGTATATGCGCTCACTGTTGCGACGCCTCCCCAGTCCATCCAGTTGACTGCGTCCTCGTAGGTGAGAGCGCCGCGCAGGAGTTCACGCAGGTAAAAATCATGATTGCCGAGAATAAGTCGGGAACCCGGATAAAGCTCGAGAGTCGAGCAGACTTGATCGAGTACCTTTGGACTGTGAGGGCCGCGGTCGATCAGATCGCCCAGGAAGATCACGACCGGCTTAGATCGATGATCATCCGAGGCAGCTGCGATGTAGCCAAGCATGGCCTCAAGAAGGTCGGCGCGTCCATGAATGTCGGCAATGGCATAGATGTCGGACGATAAGCTCTCTGTCGTAATCACTATTTTTCCTGCAGGCAAACAAGGTGCGTGACATTACCCTTGGTGCTTGCAAGACATCGGGACTTGAAGCGACGAGGAAGGGACCAAGGCCAAGCCTCGGTGGTCGCAGTTCCTATAGGCCATGCAGGCGGTGACGCGCCACAAAAAGTTGAAAACCGAACGATTGGAATTGAACGAAGTCAGACCGTTGCTTCCAAGCCCACGACCTCTTAGCCACAAAGAGTTATTGCCAAAATTGACACCACATGACTGTGGTAGTCACTCACTGGCCCGTTGCGACTTCATATAATTCCGAGTTATGTGAATTTCAGTTCTCGCTAGAGTTATCCTAGTCGCGGCAATATGCAACCGTCTTTTCAATGAGTTTTGAGGTTATCGTCTGTTTGCCAGTGCACTGGGCTTACTACTTCTGACGACAGTCTTTTAGCTGACCCTCACGCAATTTAGAGTTGCTTACGCTTTCGAACTGGCCTATGCTGCAGTGCAGCGTCAATCTTCTTAGGGGCGGGTATGAAGATGTTGTCGATTCTGACGAATGTGCAGCTCGAACGCACGGCGGCTTTGCCGGCCAAACTCGCCGACAATTCTTTCCGCACCGCGGCGCTTGATACCCTACAGCGGCGCAATGCCTTTCTGGACGCCGTGTTCTACGACGTGAATGCCGTCACGCACGAAGAAACTCCGGATCTTGCCTTCTGGCTTGCGCGTGAAGGCGCCATCATCCTGGTGCCGCCCACCGGCAAGGGTCGGCTCAAAGTATTCCTGACACCGGAAGACTATCTGCGGGAACAAGTGCCGGTCGGCGGACTGGCCATTGCCGGCGTCGGCAGTTCTGCGCTGGGTGCTGCCGCATTTGCGCGCAACGTGGCCGACGGCCTCGGCGAACCGGTCGCCGCGGTGGTTTCCGGCTACGGCCTTGCCGACATCCTCACGGAGGCGCTCGGCGGCTTCTTCTGGTTTGGCGCGCTCAACAGCATACGGCATGCGTTCGAGCCGCTCGATGCCTTCACCAAGATGTTCTCCCGCACCGAACAGCTCGAAGGCAACGACCTTTGGACGCGGACAAGCAAGGACACCGAAACCGTGATCGCGCTGCTCAAGGACGAGCGTTTCACGCCCCGCGTTCTGGTCGGACATTCCAAGGGCAATCTGGTTTTGTCGGAGGCGCTCTACGCGATCGCCGGGGAGCGGCCGGATCTTGCGGAGAAGATCTCGACGCGATGCCGGATCGTCACCATCAGCGCGAAAGTCGGTATGCCCTCGACCTTCAGGGATGTGATCGATGTCGTCGGCGAATGGGATTGGTTTGGGGCGCTCAATTCTCGTCCCGACATTCCGGCCGATCTTGTGGTGCCGCATGCCTGGCACAGCACCAATCCGGATTTCCCGATGGGCATGGGGATCAACGTTCCGCAGGCCATCGTAAAGGTAATGGCGAAGCTTGAAACGGCGCCGAAGCCTGCCCGCTCCTCCCACTTCTCTGCAATCCTCGACGCGCCACAACGCGCGACCGCGGCGGTGCGCTCAGCCTCAGCGTGACGGAAGAAGCCTGGCAACGCCGTTTGCGGATGAGCGTTGAAGGATATTGATGAGCCCGCCCTGCTCTGATGTAGCGGCGCGCTGTTTTTCATAGGAGGCCTGGCATGCCTGTGGAAGCGCGAATAGCGGATATCGACCTGGCCGCGCTCTCGGCCGGGCGAACATACCACCCCTCCCGACGGCCTGGGAGGATGAAATCCTCTATTTCCTGATGCTCGATCGCTTCTCGGACGGGCGCGAGCGGGATTACCTGGGCAACGACGGCACCGCCGTCGCGGCCAGCTCGGTCGCAACGACAGCTGCATTCGCCGATGCAGACCGGGACAACGCGATTTCGACCGAAGCCGATGCAGCGCTTTGGCGTGATGCAGGCGCAGGCTGGTGCGGCGGGACGTTGAAGGGTCTGACGAGCAAGATCGGCTACCTGAAACGTCTCGGGATCACCGCGATCTGGGTCAGCCCGATATTCAAGCAGGTCGCTTTCCAGGAAACCTATCACGGATATGGAATCCAGAATTTTCTCGACGTCGACCCGCATTTCGGGACGCGGCAGGATCTGCAGGACCTGGTCTCGACAGCCCACCGCCTCGGCATCCGGGTCATTCTGGACATCATTCTCAACCACAGCGGCACCGTCTTTTCCTATGATGCTGATCGGTATCCGACGGATACGCCCGGGATATTCGACGCGCGCTGGGACGGGCGGCCCTATCGCGTCGAAGGGTTCAACGACCATCGGGGCCAACCCGCGATCCCCTTTGGCCCGTTGCCGGTGGAAGTCCCGGATGTGCCGACGGACGATGCGATCTGGCCGCGAGAATTCCAGGACCCCGCCTCGTTTACGGCGCGCGGGCGGATCAGCAGTTGGGACCACGATCCCGAATATCTTGAGGGAGACTTCTTCGATCTCAAGAACATCCACCTGGGTCATGGTACCATCGACGCCTATCGGCCTTCTTCAGCACTCCAGGCCCTATGCGACGTGTACAAATTCTGGATCGCATTTGCCGATATCGACGGCTTTCGTGTCGATACGGTCAAGCACATGGATCCCGGCGCCGCGCGATATATCGGATCTGTCATTCACGAATTCGCGCAAACCCTAGGAAAGGACAATTTCTATCTCATCGCCGAGATCGCCGGGGGACGGAGCCGTGCCTATGTCACGCTTCAGGAGACCGGGCTGAACGCTGCCCTCGGGATCGACGACATTCCCGACAGGCTCGAAAGGATCCCAAAGGGGCGCTGCAATCCGTCCGACTACTTCGATCTCTTCCGCAACTCCATTCTGGTTGGCAAGGGGTCGCACACCTGGTTCAGGGACAAGGTCGTGACCGTTCTCGACGACCATGATCAGGTCCGGAATCCCGATCGCAAGGCCCGCTTCCCGGCGACCAATCCGCCTCACTCCCTGGCCCTTGCCGCCCTGGCGTTGAACGCGACGACGCTCGGTATTCCCTGCATCTACTATGGCAGCGAACAGTTCTTCGATGGCGCCGGTGATAACGATCGCTACTTACGGGAATGCATGTTCGGCGGTGGTTTTGGTGCCTTCCGGACGAAGGAGAGGCACTTCTTTCGCGAGAGCACCTGGCTGTTCCAGGAGCTTGCAAAAGTGTTCCTGATCCGCCGCGAACAGCTCGCCATCCGCCGCGGCCGCCAGTACCTGCGCGAGATATCCGGCAACGGCGTCGACTACGGTCTACCGCATATGATCGGCGGCGAAATGCGATCCGTGGTTCCCTGGTCGCGCATCCTCGATCGCAAGGAGATACTTCTGGCGATCAACACGGATATCGTCGAGGCCAGAACAGTATCCGTTATCGTCGATCACCACCTGCATTCCCCGGGCGCGACCATGCAGTGCCTCTATTCCACAGCAACCGCTGACATAGGCGGGTCGATCACGGTCACCGAGAAACCGGACGGCAAGCGCGTCGTTGACCTGACTGTGCCTGCGGCCGGATTTGTGATTTATCGGTGAAGCCGCTCACTTTTTTGGGAGTCTGGGAGCAGAACCGCCGACCCTGTCATTCGCGCTTATTTCTCGCACATTGGAAGCGGACCGCCGATATGCAGGTGGGGAGGGTCGATCCGCACGATGTTCAACTGACACCAAATCGCACAAGCATCGTTCGAAGCTGCATGTTCTGCTCGCGAAAATGTTGTGCCAGCAAGCCCTTAAGCCGCCGGTTCTCCTCTTCAAGCGCGATCAGCTCATCAGCGGGCGCCTCGACGCTGTCGGCTGTTGGTCGCACAGTGGGCGCTATGTTTATGCTTTCCGCTTGGCGGTTTCCGGTCGCCAGGCGGCGATGCTTCGACATTCTTGGAGATCGCGGACGGAGCGTCTCCAGTTTGGATTGTGCTGCGGGGTTCAAAATTGGATCATCGTCTTGCTGCAATGGCGCGGCTTGTTCGGCCTCAACCGCTGGGGCCACAATCGGCACCTGATCGCTGGTGTCTGTCTTTTCGTTCGGGCGAGTTTCGGACACTGGATCGGTCTGCAGCTCGCTATCGTGGCCAGCTGTACCCGTAACCATGTTGGGCTCGAACAGATGCGGCGCGTCAGCTTCCGCCTTACGCACAAATGCCTTGAGATCGGTGTCGCCCCAGATGGACTCTGGCTGCATCGTTGATCGCCGACGGCCCGATTTGCGTTCGACAACGAAGTTTCGTTGCTGTGTTTTCATATTTACTCAGTCCATCAGATTGGAAAGCAGGGTCACTAAACGTCGAATCGCTCGAGCATCTTCTTAAGCTGATCATTCTGCAAATGCAGCTTCCGAGCCAACTGAATCCTCAGCTGCTTGATGTCCTCATCCAGGCCTGCCACCTCGGCAAAGAATGCGTCTCGGGAAGACGAGAGTTGCGAACTCTTACCCCTGTTTTCAACGGCACCGCTCTGCGCAATTGTGTCGGTGCGGGTTCTCTTCGCGCGTGCCAGCCCCTTTGTCGGTAGTGCTCGCGGGGGCTCTTTGTGCGGCCCGCCTTCTATCGGCAGCGCATGTGACCGAACGGTCGACTCGATGGTCTGCCGACGCGTCGGGGCATGAAAAGCTTCGACATCATCACGCGCCGCGGCTCCTGGCGCGGCAGCGATCTCGCGTTCGAATTGATCTGAAGTCGAGGTCTTCAGTTCAGTAGGTCCGCTTTCGTCACGCTCCGATCCACGAGACGCTTCCGCGTCGTCAAACGCACGACCTGACGATTGTTCCGCTTCACTTTGGCCTCTCTCGGTGTCGAGGTCATGCCCAATCGAACTCTCAGGTGTTTCTGCTGACCGTCGGTGCGGTATGAATTGAGCAAGGAATTTCCATGGTGATTTCATAGCGCTTCAACCTCGGGCAAACCGGACCTTGACGTTGCCGCACCTTCGGGGCGGGCTCGATGCGAGCCCGGCCAATGTTTGCCGTTCCGACAATGTAGTGGTTCAGGCCGACGTCGCAACCGTCTCGCTATTGATCGACCCGCGATCAATCGAGCCCGAGCCGCTTGCGCAGGTCGGCATTTTCTGCCCGCAGCTTTTCTGCCAGGGTTTTGCGGAGCCTCTTGTTCTCTTCTTCGAGCTGAATAAGGTCCGCCATCTCGTCCATTGCCGCGACAGGCGTCGCCACCGGTAGCTCGGCTCGCTTCGACCGCCTCTTTCTTCCGTCCTCTTTGACGACACCCTTCGGTGCGCGCTTGCTGGCAACTGGCGTTTCGGCGGGCGGCGTTGCCGCGTCTGCGGACTGCTCGATACGCTTCCGGCGGCCTCTGGACAACTTCGCAACCGTCATGCCTCCCATCATGTCGGTCGCGGCCTTCGGACGACGCGTTGCGCGCTGTTTCTTAGGTGCCGGCGTTGTCGCCGGTGCATCCATCACGGCAGCGTCAGAATTGGAACTCGTATTGTTCTCGTCGGCCATCAGTTATCTCCCTCTGCAGGCAACAGTTCTTGTCGTCCGAGTGAGTGACGAAGTCAACATTACCGGTATCCGACTATATCGTGCCCATCATGGCTGATGGGTTTGAACGGCAGACACAGTGTTGGTCGCTATTGGAAATCCCACGTCTTCACCTTGATCGCATCGAAATGCAGCTAAACGGTGCAGGATTATTGCCGAACCAATCCCAACACGGCGCTACCGAACGGATATCGCTCAAATGATAAAAGCCTGCCGCAGGAGGAGGTGCGGCAGGCTTCATGAAGTGGAATAGCGATCAGGGGGAGGAGTATCGCTATTCCGACGAACGGCCCCTTTGGGAGGAGGAGTGGGCCGCTCGAACTTTGAATTCAATCAGAGGGCCGAGCCCCGAGCGATACGACGGATATCCGCGCGGTCGATGCCAAGGTCCTGGAGTTCGCGGCTCGACATGCGGCCGAGTTCGCTCACGGTCTGGCGAAACTTGACCCAGTTGGTGAAGGTGCGTGCAACGTTCATGATAAGTCCCCTTTCGAGAGGATGTGACGCTGGCTACCGCTTGTTCAGTCCCGGCGTCGTTTCGATGACGCTGATATAGGTCGGGCCAGCCTCCCGAATAATGGATAAGATGGCACCTCAGGCATGCAGGAATCGCATGGCCATGCCACTATCATCTGAACTTGGTCTGCTCAGGCTTTGAAGCGGTCGAATGCCGTCAGCCTGCGGGTCGGAGGATCGGCATCCGGCCAGCGATAGATCTCGGAGCGGAGATAGTTCAACTCGTCATCCATCACCTCCTCGGCCAGTTCGACCCACCAGGATTTGGGCCGGCCGTCGCTGCCATCCGACCATCGATAACCGCGTGCTTTGAGAAGGTCCTTCATGTCGAAAGGACTGTTTTCGGCGAAGATGCGAACGCGTGATCGCTGGCTGGCCTGGTAGAGTTCGGCAAATGCTGCCTCGGCAATGCCTTCCCCCTCACGCGCCAGCACTTCAAGCAGGGCAAAACAATCATCCACGGCGCGATGACCATCGTGGAAATAGCCTGCCTGCCCGATGAGGTATCCAAGCTTGGTGCCTTCATAGCCGCGGGACGACCATCGGATTTCGGAGTTCGAGCAAGCCCAGGCCTTATCGGCGAAGATCGGTGAGAAGGCCTCGCAGAATGGCCGATCGAAGCCGGCATTGTGGGCGATGATAAGATCGGCGGGCTCGATGAGGTTTCGCAGCGCGGCGATGTCGATGACCTGCCCCGCCACCGTCTCATCGGTGATCCCGGTGAGCTTCGTGATCTCCGCGGGTATCGGAATGCTGGGCTGCTGCAGTCCGCCATAGAGGCCAGTGACATCGCCAATGTTGCCGGCTACATCAAAGGAGAAGGCGATTGCGCCGATCTCAGTGATTTCATCCTTGCGATGATCAAGGCCGGTGGTTTCGGTGTCGAGGATCACACCACGGAGCGGGAACTCTGGACGAATGACCTCGGCAACGGCTCTCCGCTCGAGCTTTCTCAGAATGCGGTATCGGCCGGTCTCTGTGAGATGTTGGACCATACCGGCTTCAGTCAGTTCAGCGGGCGCTTGGCGGATCGACGGCATGGCGCGACCGCGTTTTGTCGGCCGCTCGCCGTCGTCATCCGAAAACATGTCAAACTGTAGTGCCATGCTATTCAATACCTGCCAGCATCACCCATGTCGCTGCCCGATCCATTCGAACATCCGCATATCCACATGTCTATCGCGGCCCATGCATCTTTCATGCTCCGTGTGTATCGAACGCACGGACTGAGAAATGAAAAGGGCGCTCGACCCTTTCGGGGAGCGCCCTTGACCCGGACAGCTTCGAACATCCGAAAGCTCGGAAAGGAAGCGGTCAATACGGGTGATGGGCGCCAAATAGGCGGTCAAGCTCAGCGATCAAGGGGCAGCGAGTTGATCGAGAAGATTTCTCGACGTCTTCGATCGCTCTATGAGTCAGGAGAAAGCACCACTCTCGATATCACAAGAGCAACGCTCGCCTTGATTTCGGGCTCGCCCATCTGCCTCCACGCTGCGGTGAGTGAAAGGAGGACATCCTTTCGAGTCTCCGCGTCTCGTTGAGCCAGATTGGCGGAGATGACTTCGACTTCAAGATGCCGGCGATCCGACATACCTTGAGCCTCGGATACCCGATCCACAATCCTCTGAGGAAGGTCGCGCTTGTCGAGGCCTCCATACCATTGTTCCGCTAAACCCAAGACGATAGCGCTACGGTCTTCGAGTTGGGGACGCCCCATCGCAACATTGCTTAGGCGCTCGATCAATTCTGCAGGAAGAGGCATTACTTGCGCGACGCGGCCAAGAGCCACAAGCGCGTCATCGCCATGCGCGTTAATTACCATCTCGCCGCGATAATTCGTGGCGCTCGGTGGAAACCGCGACGCGGAACTCATTCGAGCGATCAAAATATCGAGATTGCTCTCGGTCACTGTTCCGGAGAATGCAAGATAGCCCAGTCCTCGATGGAAATCGCTCATCGTGGAGTTTTCGGCCCCATGTTTGGTCGCCCACGCGAAGAGATCTCTCCGCGCGCCCTCGTCTAGATACTTCGCATTTGCGGACAAAACTGCAAATGCAGACAACGGTGCGAAATCAAAATCGCCGTGTTCCGCGTGCATTGTCGCGAGAAGCTTAGAGACGAGGCGCGGGGGCAGGCGTCCCTTGGATGCGATAGCCTTAATGAATGCTGGTGCTGGTGTGTCAGCACCCAATTGACTGAGGTCCTGCTCAATCGCTTGCGCCGCAGGCTCAATCGCTGCTGTCGAAAGCAGGCCACGCACTCCAAGTTCAAGGAGCGAGAGATATGCGAAATGTTGATCGCCTGACCAACCAAAACCGCCTTGATCGCCGAAAGCATCGCCAAGCCTATCGAGGACTTCGGCCTCCCATCGAATTCTCTGATCAGCATCGGCAACAAGTGCGAGCGCGAGCTTTGCATGGGCCGCGCACCACCCGGTGGCCAAGGGCTTCAGCCGTTGCTGGACGTGCCTCGCGAATTCCAACGGAGCGCTGGATTCGCGGTAAAGCGCCCAAATCGAGCGGGCATAAGCCCGAAACTCCTCTGCGTGTGTTTCCCGACTTTCTTCGTGACTCGCTCGATATGCAGCGAGCTTCGTTAGGAACTCTGCGCGTGAAACGCGCAAGGCCAGGTCCGAAGGCGCGGTCGCAGCATACCAAGCAGCGTCCTTGGCAAATGTCTCTCTGGACGAGAGGAGAATAGTGAAATCCATGTGGCGTTCGACGGGCGCGGAACATGCGAGCGTCAGGTGATCGTCGAGCGGATAGATTTTCGCGGCCACGGTTTCGATCGGCTCGCCCAACGTAGACAAAAAGCCGGCGACGTCGATTGGTGGCGAATTGTCACCCGCGTCCAACCGAATTTCTTCTCCGGCTGCCAGCCCGAGGATGGAGGATCGCGCTTCCGAGTTCAGGAACCCCTCGATATCGGAAAGCCAAGGTCGCAGTCGCCGCGCGTCTAAGTGGGTCGCGATGCCAAAAATGGAACCTGAACTCAGCTTCGCAATGAATTCATCTTGGCTGGGATCGATGTCGTCCAGCTTGAGCCCCGTGTCCACCACAGGCCCAACGTGAACCGGCATGAGTCCATAGCTCCATTCCATACCGGGGCGCACGACGATGTTACCAGTACCCGATACCGCGATGTGATAAACCATAGTGTCTAAAAGTAGGAGGCTCATAAGTAGGCCGGCTGCGACAACGCCAGCGAAGCGCCTTACGCGTCGTCGCACCGTTTGCGCAACGGTTAGTTCCCGTCCGAGCGATTTACTGGTTACGAGGGGCAGCAGTGTTGCCGCGATCGAGATCCCTCCAAAGATTGGCGTTTGGTTTTCACCATTCTTTAGAGCAATAGCGCTGAGAGGCACTTGATGGCGCAGCCAGGGAAGAAGGCCAGCCTCTAGATCTACGTTTCCCGTCCAGTCCGCGACCGTAGAATCCGTCGATAGGGATCGAATAAGGGCATCTGAGAAAATCGATCTGCGAAGCGTCTTATCTTCCCACGCTCGTTGTCCGGCTCGTGCCGAGCCGACGAACATGCGACTGGTTTGACCTTGCAATGAGCTGAAGAAGCTCGTTCCGGTCGTTACGGCCTCCGCGTGGCAACAATCCAGGAAGAGCAGGACACGCTCGGCATCGACCCTCATCAACAGGGCATCAAGCAAATCACCAGTCAGCCCCGGTCTATCTGCGATAGTATCGGCAAGACAGAACCACCCCGCCCCGGATTCGTCGATCTCGCCATGGCCGCTCATATAGACGAGCAGCAGATCAAACTTGCCGTTCGCCGACAGCGTTTCAAATGCAGTGACCAGATCGGGTTTACGAGCACCTCGTTCTTTCAATAGGCGGTGAATGTCGCGTTCGCCATCCCAAGCGGTCGAAGCGTACCGATGAAAAGCATTTGCGTCGTCGGCCGCAAATTCCAGTTTCATGCTGCGTGAGCGATAGCGTGCGTCTTCGTAGTCAACAATCCCGACGGAAATCGATGCGCACCGCATCTCGACCACTTACCAGCGAAAGAAATCTAGCGGACCTCGGTCATCGCCCTTCCCGCCCTTCTTTTCGAAAGCCGCCGTAGTCAGCTTCTGAAGGATGAGCGGGGTCGAAAGACCGACGTGGAGAGCAAGGATACCTTCAGCCCGCGATCCAAAATATATCCAAGCGAGGAAGCCTCCTACGAGCGCCATCGCAAATGAAATACCCCAATAGAAGGGACTATGAAGATACTTCGGCAGCTTACCCTCGCGGCGCAAGCCATACCAGTGGAACAGCTCAAGAATTATTCCTCCTACCGTGCCGGTCAGGAAGACTTGAAGCGCAGTCGTCAGCGTCATTTCCATTTCCTCGTAAGTCCAGCCGTTGAGATCATCCCAACGAGATAGAAAAGCCGAACGTTGTCATTTTATGGCGACGGGAACCTGTCGCTCGGAAACCAGGCGCCAGGTGGTTGTCCATGTTCGTCGTCGCATTCCTTGCCATCGATAATGACACCACCGTTGTCCCCGAGTATCTGAATATCGCTGGCACTCCATGCAATCAGCGCTTCCGGCACCAGACCGCCGATGTCGCCGCCCGAAATCGGGTTAAGCCCATCATCAGATTTGCCATCCCAGCTATAGAGCCTGACTGGCTCTGCACTGTCTTCCACGTTTCCGGCGACAATGATGTAACGGCTTCCCGCGCGTTCGATACTGCGGATACCCCTACCCTTTGCCTCCCCGTCGTCGAAAAGCTTCAGCTTATGAACTTTGACGACCTTGGCACGCTTTCCGCTGCCCCCACCGATGAGCTCAAACGGGTTGTCGATCTCGATTATATAGGCTCGACCAGGTGCGCTTCCCTCCAATGGAGCGCGGAGCGCCAGCAAGAGCGAACCAGCCGGGCTCGATGCGGCGCCTTCGATGTTGAGCGTGGCCTTGATCTTCTCTTCGGGGATCCCCAGCGCATCCGCTATGTCTTTCCGCAAATCGGTGTAGGGATCGCCCGCAGCTATGAGGCTCGGTCCTCTTGATATTTCCGTTGCGAAGAGCACCTTTCGTTTCGCGGAGTCATTTCCCGTCTTGCTTAGAGAGTGGGAGGTTACCCAGAAGATGGTGTTGCCGATGCGTGCCGCGCCTTCAATGTCGGTCACACCCCTTTGCTCGAAATCGAAGGAAAGCGGTTCTGCAAGGTCGGTCCGGTAGATGCGCAATTTCTCGGAGTCGTCGCTTGCAACGGCGAAGTGATTTTCATCCACCATAGCAGCAGCGGACGCTTCGCAAAGACCAGTGTATCGCGCCGTCTCGGCCAAGCTGGCCCCGGTCGATAGAGCAACCACTGTCAAGAACGCACCGGCAAGTGAAAGACATCTGTTCATCTCTGCGCCCTCCAACAATGACGCGGCCCGACCCGTGTCGGCCGATCTAACCAAAGCTTCTGGGATTCATTCCGAACACGAACGCCGTGACACAAGCGTTACTAAAGTGCGACTGCGGGATCCCGACGTCGGTCTTACTTGGTCAATTGACCCCGCATTGCTTCTGCAAGAAGCCGATACTTTCCTTGTAGGGCGTGTCGTGGATTTGGTTCCAGCCGGCCTTAATCGCCTCGTCGGGTGGCATGGTTTCTTCCGCACTATGAGCAAGGATTGTACTGCAATACTCCTTATTAACGTGCCAACCATCCCCGTTTTTTGTCCTTACTTCTGGTAAATCATGACAAGTAAAACAGGGCGTCATTTTCGAATCCTCCGGCATTTTCGACGCGTTTTTGAAATAAGGCACCGCTGCCCCGAAATCAGGTATTCCGAACCAAGGTTCTCTTCCGGGGTCCTTAGGATCAACCGCGGCTGCTGGAATGGCGTGCGCGATAGGTTGGTTAGGCTTCACAACAAAGGGATTTCCGCCAATGTGGCAGACCGTGCACACATTCGAATAGTCCTTCGGATGGACGAACTGCTCGTAGTCCGTCTTTACGGTCTCTTCAAAACTCAGCGCCTTGGGCTTGCCCTTGTCATCGTATTTGAGATTGTCAAAGAAGCATGCCCACTTCTGAAACTTGTCGGTGCAAATCGTGCCGACGAATGCAGATTGGAAAACACCAGCTGCCGCAGTTGTCGATGACCCCGGCGTGCTCTTGAAGCGGCCCATGGCGATGCAAAATCCGTTCTCGGTTTCGCTGCCCGGGTTCTCATCAAGATAGGTCCAGGCATTGACAGTCCAGTCTGTGAGCAAGAAGAGTTTTTCCTTAGCAAGGTCGAAATTCTTCCAGGGTTTCTCTGTCAGCCGTGGTGGTATCGGCACTCCATTTCGTTTGCAGTTGTCGACGTAAGTCTTCATCAGGCTCCTAGAGAATCCGGCATCTTTCTTGGACCGGTCGCCCATCACTTGATCGCTAGGCAGGCCAAGCCTTTCAGCGATGAGCCTCCCGATCGCTCTGGAATTGTCGGGATCACTCCCACTCGGCGCGATATTGTTCGCCGCATCCAGAATTCCAACATCCCGAGCCAGAGTGTCTGCCGCGCCAGCATCGGCGGGAAAGGCCTTAAGAAAGTCCGCTCGCACCGTCTCGGGTATGCGTTCCAAGGCGCAGTCTTTCATGAGCGCAGCAATCCCGGAAGCCGTTTCACGGGTGAGCGCAATCTCCTGACCGGTAGCGTCGTCATAGATTGTCCGATAAACCGTTCGGTACCGGCCACAGTCACTCATCTTGTCCGGGCCACCCGACGACAGATACAGATAGATCAGCACAAATGCAGAGAATAGAAGGATAATCGCCCCCAACGCAGCCTTCTTATCCATGGCCGATCTCTTTTCTGAGTTTCAAATGAGCAACAAAGTTCGTTTCCCGGTACCCGGAATGCACTGTCGAGACTTGCGGGGGATAGCCGCACGCCAACAAATCGAGCAGTTCGATCGCGTCGAGGGTCTTTTGACCCGGACCAAGCGATCGGATCGACGCGATCAAGAGTGACGCGTCCGCCGGCGCGAGGCCCGCGTTCTGTGCAATGCTGCGCCAGGTCCTGTCCTTAAAGTGAAGGCTCGTCGAAGACTTCGCGAGGGAGATCCGTGTTGCCGGTCGTAGCTCTTGCGTCTGTTCAAGCCGCGTGAGCAGAAAGTCGACGTCGACTTGAGGAACGGTCAAAGGAAGATAATTGAGCTCTGCTGGCGCGTGAAGTAGAGCGACGTCGGCATCAGCATTGCGCTCACCTTTTTTGTAGTCCTCGAAAATCCTGCCGATGCCAATCATCCCAAAAGTCTGGCATTCAGCAGCGCGTAGCGCTCCCATGCTCGAAGCGCCGCAGATGAAGACACCTTGTGAAAGAGCAAAGAGGATCTCCTTATGCCAAACCGCTGGGCCGTCCTCGAAAACGCCATCGATGAGACCAATCGCACGCCTGCCCTTCACGACAGCTTCGTAGATATCGCCGCACTTCGCGGGCGCGGCGAAATCAAGCATGTCGAACCTTGCTCTAGAAACCGAATGAAGGGAGGGGCCAACAAAGACAATCGGCTTCATGGCATCGATCCACCCATCAGTTTTGCCTTCGCACGCGGACTTGGCAATGCCAGTGGCGGACACTCTGACGACACAAGATCATCGGCCAGAACTCGCACAGCGCGAATTCCAGCGCAGTCGGTGGGGATTGGAAAAAAATAGATGTCGGAACCGGTCGCCTTTACAACCTCATCCAAGGTATGTTTCAGACATGCTCGCAGGGACGTGTTGGTTTCGCCCGAAAGAGCAACGCTCCGCCTTGCGGCAACGTCTGATTTGCTCGGTGGAGTCGCCTTGCGATAGTCCTCAGGCCAGAGATCATCGCGGCTTCCGGAAACGAATGTAAGCTTGCTTTGTATAGCCTCCAGAAGAGCCGCGAGCGCAGCATCTCCAATGAGGTTTCGCGTCGCGCATCCGGTATAGCATCTGACCTGCCCGCCGGCCTGGACATCCAGGCCGGCAAGGACGGTTGGTAGATCAATGTCGGTCCGCAATTTCGCGAGGCGAACACTATACCCGACCGCCTCACACTGCTTGATCGTTTCGGAAAGCGGATGGCTAGCTTCGGCGGCAAGCCCAAGAGGAAGCGTGTGCGGGTCGCTCCATCCGCCCAACCTGAAGGAAAAAAATGCATCGTCTTCGACAAGTTCCTGCAGGCCATGGCGCATGGCGTCATAGAGAGTCCCGGCGGCCGCAAGACCAAGCGATGACATTTGGAAACAGCTGTGATTCCAGGGTGATGCCGCAGTCATGTCCATGCCGATCAATTCGTACGGTGCATAGACCTCCTTGCCCGCCAGCCAGGACAGGCCCGGCACCCACGCCATACGTTTGTTAGGATCCAAATATGCAGCGGCACAACGGGACTGCCGTTCCAGCGGCACGATCGTAAGCCCTTTCCGGGCCATTTCACCAATTGATGCGATCTCTGTGACCATCGCTTGCGATTGTTCGGCAAGCGCAGTCTCCGCACTCTCCATAACGGCAGTGATCCAAGCTCGATCGTGATCAAGCCCCTTGCCCTGTGAAACAGAGAGCGCGCGCGAGGCCGGTCTTGTGGCAAACCAAACCGGCACGCCAATACGGTCGAGCCCGGTAATGTCCCCCACGCGCGTAATACCCAAGGCCTGCAGATACGGTTCCAGCGCCTTTCGGGTGAGGTCCGCTGGACGCGCCGTTTCGTCCGGGGCCTTTGCTAGAAGCGAAAAGCGAATGTGGCTGAGTTCATTGAGCGCCAAGTCACGATATCTTGCGTGCGATTTGGGATTTGAACGCGCAACCAGCACGGCGATTATCCACCGTCAGAGTTCTTCGATAATTGGGAGCTCACCGAGATCGGTTGTATCTCGATAATCGATGTTGGGCTTTTTGGGAACCGACCCGGGCGACCCGCCCCCAATATAGGCGGCAATGTCGTCCATAACCGCCGTTGCCGGATTTGTCGCGCGGCCCCTCATAACGAATTCATTCGGATCCACATTCAACGCCAGACAAAAATCGACGTCGTAGACGCTCGAGCCATTGCCAATCAATCGCGAGATCGTATTCGCGTAGTGCTGTTCTCGGGTCAGCTCCTCTGGATCATAGCTTCCAGGAATGCTGGCCTTGTTCTGGTCTACATAGCGAAAAACCGAGATCAACTCCTGCACGATCGCCGCCATTGTTGTGCCGACTGGCGTCGGATTTTTGGGATCGGTGATGATCCGGTTCACATTCTGATCGAGCAAATCCTTTGCTGAATAGTGGGCAACGTAGACGGGATTAGTGAATACGATTGTCAGTCCGTCCTGCTGATCTCCAATAATATATGCCCTGCTGGTAGGGTTCATAGGTTGAGCTTCGTTCGGCATTGCATTCCCCCTGTTTGAGTTCTGGCTAAACGGCCCCGCTAAAGGGTCGCCGTTCCATTGCGGCTTAGAGCAGCTGAATGCTGCGATGACCTAAGGAACCCCATCTGAGATGGTGTTCCTATATGCCTACATATCGGCGCGCGCGTCCCGGCGGTTTACAACGACTTCCTGGCCGCCCAAATTGCCCCGCAATCAAAAGATCCTGGTGGTTGCCCTCCACGTTTGCACCCAGTCCGCTCGTCTTGCACTATAAAGTCAGAATTCTTCTCCGCGCAACTATTTGTTGATCACCTAAGAGGAAACCGCAACTTGGGTGACTATCTTCTACCCAGAGCATTATCGAAGGAGATCCTCGAAGATCTTGTGGCATTCAATTTTGGCCCTATCTGTTTGCTCAGCTGCGCCGGATTCGACCCTCCCGACCGACGTCCGAGTGAAGACCCAAGAACCCCCAATCAAATCGCCGGATCCATCAAGGTGCTTCGAGGGGAGACACCGGCGATTTCTCGCTTCTCTTTTTCGGTCTTGCCGGCGGGCCTGAAAGATCATTTGTAACCACGATCGGCTCCTCTCGAACACCGACCCTGTCGGAATTGGAGAGAGCAACCCACAACCCGGTGATCAATTCGGGCAATTCGGACGGTTTGACCTCACTCTTCGCAACGTAAGATGTAACAATGTTGGCCACCAGACCCATTATATGCATCGATGGTTGACGTGTGGATATGGACTGGACTCCACGCGAAGCAAGCGCTTCGAGGGGTTCGCTATTTATCTCGGGAAACCTGTCATCAAATTCGAATGGGAGGGATCGCGCTTTCGTCAACCTGATCGCCTTCAGAAAACTCTCATGATAATCAGCGATATTTTCCGCGACGCCCTGCTCGTAGCCATTGATGATTGCACGGGCTCCAACGGGATTGTCAGTCCCTGGCCCGAAGTAGCGAGCGAGCGTATGGGGTCCATGGCTGTCTGCGCGGAACCACCCTTCCACCATGCCGACGAACATGATCGCAGCTGCATAGTCCATTTTAAGTGCAAGGTCCGGACCTTGAACGAGATTGTCGTTCAAATAGTCCCCCGCTCGCTTGTAGTTGGCCTTATGAGTCAACTGGACATATCCCCGGCCGTAGTAGGGGTAGTATGGCAAATGGGTCTTCCGCCATTGCTCAGACAACCAATAAGCCTCTCTCACCGGCGTCATTTGCCGCGCCGTTTCATGAAACGTCGTAGCAAGCATGTAGGCTAGCCAGCGATGGTCGCCATTGGGCATCCGGCCATCCCATTCGAAGAGGATTGCGGCCATTCCGTCGACCTGGCTTTGTTTAAAGTGCCCGCCGAACAAGGGCCTGATCTGGTCGAAGAAGAATTTCTGGTCGATACTCATCGTTTCGCCTCCTGATGATTGATTGCCATGGTCGTCGGGGATGTGTGGGTTCGCGCAGCAAGAGGATGAATGCCGCTATCGGCCCATCGCATTCCTACGCAAACCGCAGTGTTATTGCTGTATGCTACTTATGAGATCTTGGTGGTCGCCATCCGCAGTCGGCCCAAGCTCTTCGAATGCGGGAGAGGCGAGCTTGCGCGGCACAGACCAGGTAGATCCGCCATCCGACGTCTTGGATTCGAACCATTCTTGCTTCTCGGTCTCCGCATAATGAACGGTGCCGATTAGTTTGCTCCCGTCAAAGCTTAAAATTCGCATATAGTCGAGGGTGCCGAGCTGGGCTTTGGGTGATGGTAAGCGGCCGCATCGCACGGTCTTGAAGCCATCCTGCGTCGATACGACTGTATATTCCTGGCCTGGTCCTTCAACGGTCCACATGGCGAATATCACAGCATGCCCTTTCTCAGGCATGATATAGATGTTCATCGCGCTGTTCGAAACGTCGATGGGGAAATGCTTCCAGCCGGTGGGCCCTTGCACGAATAACAGCAGGCCCGGACTGACGACGGTTAAGCTAGGATCCGCGCTCCCCAGCTTTGCGATCACAAATGTCGGCAGCAAGCCATCCTTCATGAACGCGTGGGAAACAGCGAGACCCGGCAGCCAGTCCTTTGGTACGGTGACCTGCTGTCCGCATTTCCAATCCTCCTTCCACCGTTCATCAACCTCATCAGCGAGCGCAACCGACGCAACACTGCCAGAAAGGAGGGCCAGGATAAGTCTCCAAGAACCAACGTGCATAGACATTTGCTAACCTCACTCCAATCGTGTTCGTTGCCCGCATATCGACCAGTGCTTTGCAGCCAATGTCGGCGTGTCGCTTTGGCGATGGGCATCTATCGAGATCAATGATTGGAATCTGGCGTGACACGGCCGTGACACGAGAGAGGAGCGGTGCGAGCGCCTCACCATTCTCGCATTCCCAGATCATGCAGATCGACCTGACCAGTCGTTGGTCAATCGCTTGCCTTCAGTGCCATGTAACGCCGCTGTAACGCACGACCTCGCCTACTTCAACGGAAGCCACAACGATGGCTGTTTGTAGAACCGGCACGAGGAGGACGCGATGTCAGAATTTAATACGGAAACGATCTATACGTCTGTCACGGACACTTGGAAGTCTCTCGAGCAGATGACAAAACTCGGGCGTGGGGCCTTGATTGCCCTCAATCCGCATATTGCTGCAATTGACGAGATCGAAGCCGGGATTCCCATCGACGTCCCGGTACTCGCCAAGAAGGCGCTTGCGACGCGCTTTGGTGCCAGCACAAAGTCAGCGAAATCCCCTTTTCAATACGCGCAGGAAGAGCTGCTTAAAAACGTTTCGGAGCTGCCTGGAACGGGCAGCAATCATGCTCGGATCACGCTCTATCACTCCACCACACAAGGCGGTGCAGCTCCCGACGAGATCGCCTGGTGCTCCTCATTCGTGAATTACTGCGTCGAAAAGTCGGGGCGAGCGGGGACCGATAGCAAGGCAGCTCGTTCGTGGCTGAAATGGGGCGCGGAGGTTGCCAGGCCAGACTGGCGTGAAGGCGATATCGTCGTTTTTTGGCGGGTTGCTCCGAGCAGCTGGGAAGGCCACGTCGGGTTCCTGGTGGATGCCAGCGGACCTAAGCCCGAAATACTCGGCGGAAACCAGAACAACCAGCTCTGCATCGCGGCACCATACCCCTATTCACAGATTCTATCCGTGCGCCGCGGTTGAATTCGTCAATACAATCAGCACCCTTTTGAGGAGAACAATGAAATGGCCAAGGGTATTTCCATCCACATCGGTTTGAATGCTGTCGACCCGAACCACTACGGCGGCTGGTCGGGCGAACTCAACGCCTGCGAAGCCGATGCCAACGATATGGCGCTTATTGCAAAAAGTCGCGGCTTCCAGACAACGACGATCTTGACGGCTGATGCCTCCAGGGATCGAATTTTAACTGCCTTGCGACAAGCAGAAGCCCTCTCTGCTGGGGACATTCTGTTCGTCAGCTATTCCGGCCACGGCGGGCAGCTACCCGATCTCAATGCAGACGAGACTGATAGCCTGGACGAGACCTGGTGCCTGTATGACGCCGAACTGGTGGATGACGAGCTTTATGTTGCCCTGGGGAAGGTGAAAGCGGGCGTTCGTATCCTCGTACTTTCGGATAGTTGTCATAGCGGATCGGTCATCAAAAACGCGGCGCTCTCTGCCGCTTTCGTTGATAAGAAAAAGCCGAAATACCGCGCGATGCCAGACGACATGTGCTCGAGGACATATTTACTGCATAAGCAATTCTACGACAAAATATTGAAGAATCCCGCCCACAAGAAATCCAAACAGATGTTCGCGGCATCGGCCTTGTTGATATCGGGTTGCCAGGACAATCAGCTCTCTGGTGATGGGCCTTTTAATGGAGTTTTTACCGCGCAGCTTAAGCGGGTCTGGAATGGCGGCAAATTCTCAAAGGACTACCTCACCTTCCACAAAAAAATACTGAAGGACATGCCGTTGGACCAAACGCCGAACTTCTTCACGATGGGACCGGCCGACCCAGGTTTCCTAAGTCAAAGCCCGTTTTCGATCTGAGAGGCGAGAAGGATGAGCGAGGAAGGCCCCATGGTATCGATCAAAAATCGAACGTTCGACGCTCTGCCAGATACGGTAGATTTTCGGGATACGCTTTTCGTTCCTACGCTCATCAACGTTCCCCGCACTTCGAATCTGGCGAAATTCAAACGCCATAAACTACCAATTCTAAATCAGGGCCGGGAGGGCGCTTGCACCGGCTTCGCCCTCGCAACGGTCGCAAATTATCTTTTGCGGGTGCGAGGGCAGGCTGCCAATGCAGACGAAGTCAGTGCGTGGATGCTTTACGAGATGGCCAAGCGATATGACGAATGGCCCGGCGAGGACTACGACGGTTCAAGTGCGCGAGGCGCGATGAAGGGATGGTTCAAGCACGGGCTTTGTGCGCTCACGCTTTGGGAAGACAAGAATCCCGATCCTGGCCGCGCTGCAGAGCGCGCGGCAGACGCCCTCTCTCGCCCGTTGGGGGCCTACTTCCGGGTCAACCACAAAGACCTGGTCGCGATGCATGCGGCGATTAACGAGACGGGGGTTCTCTTCGCAACGGCGAGTGTGCATCCAGGCTGGCAGGTTCCGTCGGGCGAGGAGGATATCCGGTATGAGCAAGAGACGATCGGGGGGCACGCCTTCGCGATAGTGGGATACGACAGTAAAGGGTTCTGGATCCAAAACAGCTGGGGCACGGGTTGGGGCAGCAACGGTTTAGCCCGCCTCTCATACGCTGATTGGCTGATCAATGGGAAGGATATCTGGGTCGCCGCTTTGGGCGCCCCCGTCGATTTGGGTCCTCCCATAGCGACCGCAACTATGAGGTCTGGCGCGCCGCACAGTTATCAAAGCCAAGTATATGCGGACCTTCGGCCTCATATCATTACCTCGAAGAATGATGGTCGCCTTGATGACAAGGGGACGTATGGCCTGACCGAAATCGGACTATCGAGCCTGATCACGGAGCAGATGCCTAGAAGGATGGCAGACTGGCCGAAAAAACGGATGCTCCTATACGCCCACGGTGGGTTGGTTTCGCAGGACTCTGCCATTCAAACCGTTTCGGCAAATCTGGACCCACTTCTAAAAGCGCAAATTTATCCGTTGTCCTTCGTGTGGCGTTCGGACGTTTGGAATACGATCCGAAATATCCTCCAAGACGCGATGAATCGTCGACGTGACCAAGCGTTGCTCGACACGTCGAAGGACTTCTTGCTTGATCGCGTGGATGACATGCTCGAAGTCGTCGCACGCAATCTCGGTGGCCAGGCGCTTTGGAATGAGATGAAGGAAAATGCCCAGCTTGCCACGCGGCAGACGAAAGGCGCCGCCCGCCTTGCGGCGGACCACCTCGTGCCCCTGATAAAATCTGGTGCGATCGATGAAATACACCTCGTCGGCCACAGCGCCGGGGCGATTTTCTTAGCACCTCTCGCCAAGTATTTGGCCAAAAGCGGGGTCTCGATCGCGAGTCTCACTTTATGGGCGCCGGCATGCACGATCACTCTCTTTGAGGAAACCTATCTCAAACTTATCAAGTCGAAACGGATCAAACAATTCAACCTCTTTACACTCGACGATGATACTGAACAGGATGACGATTGCGCCGAGATTTACCACAAGTCGCTCCTCTATCTGGTCAGCCATGCATTTGAAGAGCGCGCTCATATTCCGGGCCTGCGTGCGGGGGAGCCGCTTTTGGGATTGAAGCGCGACGCGGAGAAAATCAAGGAATTTTGGACTGCGAAGACGCGTCAATGGCACGTGGCCCCAGGGCCCACCAGTGGTGCGCGCCACCACGGCGATTTTGACAACGATTCTGCGACGCTGATGGCAACGTTGAATCGTATTTCCACTTCGGAGATTGAGGCCCCTCTCCCGACCCAGACCCAAACGACCTCTCGTGACGCCCAGCGTTCCATACGCGAACGTCTCAACCGGACGGCAGTTCTTCAGACCTGACGCATCGATGAACTTCCTGGAGATGTGAAATGGTCCTCATCAAAATTGCGTCGTCATTCGGCTCGAAAGCCCTAGATGGCCCGAGGATCCGTGATGCTGAGCCTACCTTCGACGGTCGCTTCGCTCGATTGCAGCCGCTACTTCAAACCCGCCATTTTCAGCCCATCGATGAAGGGCTGCATATCGGCTTTCGATCGATGCGGCTGGAGCCGAGTCATACTCTCCGCCGTTTCTCCAGGATAGTTTTCAGAAAGACGCCGTCCGTATTCTCTTGCCTCGGACTTGTTGCCAAGCTGGCCGTGGCTGGCGGCCAGCAATCTGAGAACGGATTCATCGCTGTTCAGGCGGCCGCAGAGGTCGATTGCTTTGGCGTACTCCGCTTGCGAAAATGCAATACTAGCACCCGCCCACCAGTAATGATCTGGCGGGGTGGGGTTGAGGTCGAGCGCCTGTTCAAACAGAGACCACGCCAGGCCAGCATCACCAATGAAGCCGAGAGCATCGCTCCGGTCCAGGATAATATCAGCCGAATTGGGGCGCAGTTCCTGCGCGCGCTCAAAGCACTCTTCAGACGTATCGAAGTCGTGCTGGTAAAGAGCGGTCATGGCCTTCCGCCAGTAGCCAGCGGAATTTAGCCGGTCGTTTTCAATCGCAAGCTCCGCCATGTGTCGTGCCTCGCTCAGGAGTCCTGGCTCATTGCCCCCCAGGAGGAGCCATTCCATGTAAAGCGAGCTCGAGACACCCGAATAGGCGTCGCTGAAGCCGAGGTCTTCTCTTATCGCTTGGGTATAGAATTTGCGACCCCGCCGGACGCTCCGCAGATCGCACGCCCTGGAAGCCTGCTGTCCGCGCAGATAGCTGAAATAGGCTGAAGCTTCCTTCGTTCGTTCAAGGGAGGCGAGTGAGTGGCGCTCAACCGCGTCGGCGAGTGCAGAAACAATGCGAGCGACGAGACCGCGGTTTGAATGCACGACTTGGCTCTCTGTAAACGGAAACTCGTCTGCCCAGACGATTGCATTGGTATCGCAGCTTACGAGACGTATCACTAACTCACGATACGAAGTTCCGGATCGTAAAAACGTGCTGACCGTGTAGTCGGCGCGCAATGACGAATTGTCATCGAGTGAACCACCGTCGTGGGCCACCAGGAAAGAACTGTGCGGCGCGAGGGTGATTAGGCTCCTGTATCGAGCGAGCTCATTCGCCACGTCTTCAACAAATGCGCGTTGATAGTTTTCCTCCCCCGCGCCGGCCAGCCATCGCGGAGCGAGAAGTGCTATCCGAGGTCGCTCGGACCTCTGCACGGCGGCTTGAGCAATGATCGTCGAATTCGAGCCAACCGATCGGCTCGTCGCACGAGCGAACGCGGTATGTGTGTCCGTTTGAGGCCCCTGGACCCCTTCGCGACGAAGGACGTCTCCGAGCATTGCGAAGACACGCCTCGCCTCATCCGAGTGACCGATCGCTCCGTAGGCTGCGATCAGTGCTCGATAGGTATCTTCTCGCGTTGGGTCGACAGCAAGTGCCTGCCGCTCCCAAAGTTGCACCAGTGATAACTCGGCTCTCCCGTACCGGGTGGCCTCCTGCAACGCATTGTATGACAAACCAAAGTAGCGTTCTCGCAGATACGTTCTCGCAACCGCTATTGCTTCGTCTGCGGATGGTACGTCCAGTCCTTGAAGAAGATCACCTCTGTACAGGTCGAGCAATCTGGCCAAACCGTTGAGTTTCGGCAGAAAATCTGGATTCAACAGACAACACACGTCAACTTGGGCGGGAGATACCAAGCGTACAGTCTTGTCATCCACATCCAATATCGACGAGAGAGCGGGCATCGACTTCTGCATCCGCAAGATCAACTGTCGCATGTTGCCCAAACTGACGTGGGTGTCCTTGCTGTCCCACAGATAAGCGGCTGCTTCAGCTCGCATCATGACGTGGGCTGGCGCCAAGGCAAGGAGCGCGAAAAGGACAAATCCCCGAGAGGGCATCGCCCGGTTCTCCGGTTGATCTACCACTTCCGGACAACCTAGAAGTCGAATTGGAACCGAATAATTTTGGAGCATCCCAACAATCTCCACCCGTGGTAGCAACAATCGGCAGATTGAACGGCAATGTCAATATCGCTCGGCACCACGCAAGTTCGACGCAATCAGATGTCACGGCGGTGTAACGCCGATGGGTGATTGTTGGCCTGTCAGCGGGTGAAGCGGTGCAAGTGTCCCATCCTCCCAGGATCTGCAGCGCTTCACTCGAGAAGGAAAAGCATCCCAGGCTTTCAAAGAGCAAAATGACATCGCAAACAGACATAACATTGGGTCGGTCAATCGTACGCTTCTCGAGAAGCAACAATTTGATAGCCCTGAAACCTCAGCCCGGCCACTGGAACTCTCTCTCCAGAGAAATTCAATCGCTGGAAATGCGGGGCCGGGCAGTGCGACGCGGCAGACTTGGCAGCTTCGATATTGTCGAACTTTTAACCGAAAGCGTCGGGGCCGAGGTCGCTCTCAAGGAGATAAGTGGCTTGCCATCGCTGCACAAACAATCTGCGGTTTACTTTACGTCCGATGACAACGTCCCATTTATTCCAACTGGCACAATCTTTTTGTCATTCGCAGACCCGAGCAACCAAGAGGCAGCTGACGACGTTCTCCGCAGGCACTTCCTAGTTATCCTGAGATGCGAAGAAGAGCAGTATCTTACTGTTGCCACGAATGGCGATGCGGTCGTGGTGTCAGCGTTGCTGCAGTCTGAGCCGGCGGTGCGAGTAGCCGAACCTGACCTAGTCACTCCCAGACAACCCGCTCATTTCCTTTTGTCTGACGATAAATCGCTTGGAAAGTATTGGCACCTCAATAACACCGGCTCACACGATGGACGCGCATTCGGAAGTAAATCTGGGGCCGACGCGCGGGTGGTGGAAGCGTGGTATTCGCTCGGCAATCTTGGTTCTGACTCAGTTTTAATCGCGATCATCGACGATGGATTTGACCAATTCAATTCTGATCCACACAGCAGGGAAAGAGATCATTGGATCCAAAGTCCAGCCCCTGCTCATGTCGAACGCCGGCAATTCGACGGCGAGTGCACGCGGTGGCACGGCGCTATTTGTGCGGCAATTGCAGCGGGGCGGACAGATAGCGACGAAATCGTTGGCGCCGCTCCGAATGCGCGCATCTTGCCTATCTCCGTAGGGCCGGACATCAACACAGACGATTTGGCCCGAATTTTCGATTTCGCTTCTTCGGCGGGCGCCTGGGTAGTCAACTGCAGTTGGTCTCCAAAAGCAAAGTACTATCCTCTCGGACAACGCCTGATATTAGCAATATCAAGATGCGCGAACAACGGCCGAAATGGGCTTGGAATTCCGGTGGTTTTTGCGGTCGGAAACGAGAACGCGAACATCAACGACGGAGACCGGTTGAACGGGTTTGCGGTGCATAGCGACGTCATCGCGGTGGCCGCTTCGACCAGCCTGGACCAGCGTTCAGATACGTCCAATTATGGTGGAGAAGTATCGCTTTGTGCCCCGTCGAGTGGCGCAGGAGGGTGGTCCATCATCGCCGGAAGCGGAGCAAATCGGGAAGGAAACGCGACTAGGACTTCCGTTGGCCACTCTCATGACTACTTCCAGCAGTTTGGCGGAACGTCTTGCTCGTCCGCTCTCGTCGCGGGGATTTGTGGCCTGGTGCTTTCTGCGGCGCCCAGGTTGCGAGCCGAGCAATTGAGGCAGATGCTCAGGAAGACAGCACGCCGTATCGGTGGTGCGGATCTATATGGACCTGACGGGCGGTCGGACTTCTTTGGCTTCGGCTGCGTCGACGCCGCTGCCGCTGTCGCGGCCGCCCGAGCATCGTTGGCGAACCGAATGTAGATCCCAGCGCGCAATGGACGACATACTGTGACGAATTGAAGTTTGTCAAAATGAAGGGGGACCACATGAATTCAATAATAAGGTATTTTGATCTTCAGTCAGACAATCGGACTACGACGCCGAAAGGGCATGCCAGCGGTCAACTTCATGCCCCCGTCTTGCCGCAGTATGCAGCGGTGACCGCGGGCGTGATCGTAGAGCCTCTGCTCAAGCATTACATGACTAATAACGAGTGGAGTTTCGATCTGGCCACGTTCGGCGGGCGGCTCGTTTTCGGGCTCATTATCGGTTTGATTATCCTTCCAAGCATCTACAAATCGGCTTTCGACCCCGAAAAGCCATTGCTCATCCAGCTGGCGGCGCTATTTCCGTTGGGAATCGGCTGGCAGAATCTGTTTAACGCGGCGACAAAAGCCGTTGCAGGACAATAGCCATGTTGATCGACTTTCTCAGATATGAGGCCTTCTATGGGAGGTTACAGGGATTTTTCGAAGGCGGGTGGACTGAATACGCTGATCCGGAGCATTGCACCGGACGGCATCTACGCTACAGTGACGATTTCGTTCAGCGCTTTGACGAACTTTTCTTTTGGGAGCTTTCTCGAAGGGTTCGTCGAAACTGGTTCCATTCAGATGTCGCACGTAGGTACGCGTTGCGGCAGACAGGCTTGGTACGAACATCCGACTCGGCAATAGCGCCCTATCTGGGCGCAGAAGGTCGCCCTCCCGCCGCGCGATATAAGGATGATGCAGGGAATAGGACAGAGATCCTAGTCGATATCGATCCCCGTTTTTGGAGTGAAAGGTATCTTGAGCCCAGGTCGTTTGATGGCACCCCCATCAGTTTCCGACGCAGCGGACCAGCGCGGGCGAATCTTCGTTCGGGAAGCCGAATTCTGGATGAAACAAGCGGGGGCTTCGCCACGCTTTGCGGGGTCTTCGAAACGCCCGGAGGACGTTCTTTCGGACTGACATGTGCACACGCCACGAGATCTGAGGGGGATATTCTGCTGTACAGGCCGCGCCGGTTCATGGGATTTCCGTGGGGGTCGAGTTTCATTCCGATTGGTTCAGTTGCCCACTACAGTCTGACCACGGCTACGTTCAAAAGAGAACCAGTCGCGACGCGGCTCGACGCAGCTCTGATCCATTGCAGATCGCCGCATGGAGGGGAGCCCCGGTCGGCTTCCGCGGAGCTGAAGCCGATTTCATCCATACTACAAGAAGACCCCGTATCGTTCACTGGGGCCAGCAAACCCAACCCGACACCTGCCAAGATCGCAGCTCTCACGGTCGAAAAATCGATGGATCTGCAGAAAGACGGCAAGCTGTGGTGGGTCGGCGATGTGCTGATGCTGGGCCACAGACAGCCCATGTATTTCGTTCAGGGAGTGAGCCAGCCGGGGGATTCAGGTGCCGCCGTGCGTTTCGCGCCGCTCGAAAAGACCGCCGGTGAGCTCGCCAATCAATGGTATGGCATGATTTTGGGTAGCGATGAGTGCGGCGGATACGCGACACACGCAGAATGCATCTGGGGTTGGGCCGAAAACGCTGTCGGCGAGAAGCTATCATTCTACATGTAGCAGGAGAGTTGGGGAAGGCACAGAAAACCCACACCTTCGAGACGTTCCCCGGCTTTGCCGGCATGTCGATGGGTTCGGCGCGTGTCGATCTCGCGGCGCTGATTGAACTAAACAGGCTGGCCACGGGTGGTGACAAGCCTGCATTCATCCGAAGTGGACGACGAGTTGCTTTGGATAAAGACGACGAGACCTCGCAGCACGCCGATGCGGGCTATGGGTCGAGGACGGCGCCCACCGGCGAAATCACTGCTGGCGGCTATAGTCCTTCGGAGGGCCTATCGAGCGCGATTCCAGAAACGCTCTACGAGTATCATGCATTGTCTCGCTCATAAGTGATCAGAAGCTCACAGCGCAATCTTTTAGAGGAACCACGATGGCGAATACTCAAACTTCAGGCCAGTCACCTGCGACGCCAGTAAGCGGTGTTCCACCGATTGTTACGGCTATCCTTATCTATATAGCTGCGGCGATCGGCGGTCTGTTTGCAGCTATTGCTGACATAGTCCAAAAGGAAGAAGCTTCAGCCGTGGCAAAACTGACTTCGCTTTCAGCTCGGCAAATGAAGGTTATAATGGAGCCAACGTGGATACTTGCTTTTCTAGTAATATTGGCGGCGGCTTTGTGCTTTGTATTTCAACCTCGGGACCGCAAACAATCGTTTATGGTAGGACTGGGCATCATTGCCGGAATTATGACGGTAACGCCCTATAAACAACCCTTGACCGGCATCCCCCCCGATATGAAAGCTGAGGCTACATCCAATGACATTCTTTTTCAGCGCGCGGAATTCATCGCAGAGCAGTCGCATGTAGCCCCGGCGGGGAAAAACCTGTTCCAGCTCCCAGTGCAGAATATCGGAGAACTGGATGCGTTGGTGGGCGTATCGGTGTACGATCCTATTAGTGGACAAGAATTTTACCAAAAAAATCTCTTATCGGGCAAGAGAACTCAGACGTTTACTTTTGAGGTACCTGGAGCGGCAACTGGGTCAGAAATTCTTTTTACGGTTGATATAGATGGCAAGCGGTTGAACATCCAGCCATCTCGCCTAGGGGAACAAGTACAGCCGGTATTGATCGGCAACGAGTCGATCTCAATTTTTGACAATGGTGACATTAGCAAAGTCATTCGCAATCCAGGCGGCAATATTGGCGACAGCGTTTTCAAGCCGTTCGGGTGGTGACGCCATCCACCTTGCTGTTGCATAGCAACACCGCGGCTGCCGTAAGCGTGAGCACACCGCCCATCAGCATGCTCGTCGGCCTATCTTTGGTTCGACCAAGATGTCGGAAGCAGGATCATTCGTGAAGATGCGTGAGAGCGCATATTCGAACAATCTAGACGCCGCCGAAAATGGACTCTTTCGCCCACAGGAAAAGCGAGACGGCATGATTGAGACGTCTAGACGCGCTCACTATACTAAGTGAATCGACGCGCAATTTTCATCGACAGCGCTCGGGGGAGCGTCGGATGACGAACTGGGAAGAAATTTTCGGCAATCGGTTTGGTGCGATCAACGAGCTGCAGAACACGCTCAAGGCGTCACTGATTCAATTTCCGGAGCCCGCCAGTCTAATGGCTGCGATAGGGGAGCTGAAGAATTCAAGAATTGCGGCCTCGCTTGCCGACTTTCGCCGCCAGACTGAATTACTCAATACGTTTTCCGGTAGGAACCTTTGGTCAGCCGATAAGGAAATGCGTCATCTTTTCAACGAACAAAATCGGATGCATGAGGCGCTCGGAGGACAAACTTATTTTGACGAGGCCCAGCGTGCGGCCGAGGCCGCGCAGCTGTTGCATCTGCCCGATATCCTGGCTCCTTTTCGTTCAACGACAGAAGAGCTGGCTGTACGCTTGAGCAAGACTTTCGCTCTGGATCTATGGCGGGAGCCTGCTTATCTCGACGCCTTCAATAAGGCCACTGCTCTCGGTCATCTCTTCAACGACAGTACCAGTGTTTCACAACTGTTGACCGAAGCCAGCCGATCGATGTTGCTCGACCCAATCAACATCGCCTCGCTTGCCGACTATCGCAGTCTGCTCGATGCCGCGGGCCTTCGATTGCCTCGTTGGCCGCGTGTTCGCCGACTTTCAGCGGCCGAAAGGCGCAAACGCTTTCGTGAACGGATTAAGGAGAATGTGGAACCACCACACGTCCGGAAAGCGAAGTCTCTAGTCCATCAATACGAGAGTGTTCTGCGCGAGGTTCTCACGATCCTCATGGAGGGAGAGTACGGCGAGGACTGGGCCGAGGCACGGCTCGAGGCCTGCGGCTGCAAGGATCTGCTCGGGAGGTGGAAGAAGCGCGGAGGCGAAGTGCTCGATCATGCCGATTACGCACACTATGAGCGCATCGTCAGCGATCAAGAACATTTCGAAACAGTGTTCCACCAAGGTTTCGATGATTCGGAAACGGCGAGCGAGCTGATCGGCAGGGCCGGCAATCTTCGCGCGGCATCGCATCATGCGCGGGTCTTCACCACGGAAGATCTGCGTGATTTGCGCATTGTGTGGCGCACAATTTCGGCTGCACTTGTTGCACTCGAGGCCGGATACGAGTTCGAGTTCTAGTCCAAACGCTCCTTGCGGCACGATGCTTCCACCAATGCGAGATCGGGCGTCACTGAATGGGCGGAGACCGGCGTGGGCTCGGCCAGAAGCGAATAGCACGCGGTCGCCGCAGGCGGCTCGCCCGGATCATACAGGCGAGAATCCGTCATCGGCATGAATCGATTACCCTCGGTCGATCCAAGTATCAGGCCGAGTATGCCACCAAAGAGCCGACGCCCGGCTTCGTTTTCTCATGAGTGGGAGAAGTCCCGATTCGTGGTGGGGCGGCTCAGTTCAGGCGTCGCGCTTCGGGCGGTTCCACACGAGTTCGCCTCCCATCTGGCTCGGCCACAGGGCTGCGTTGGTTGGTCGGGGCGTTGAAGCTCGGATCATCGAGCTTGACCGGGATGTAGTGCTCGCCGTCGGTGGCGGTGGCGATTCAGCTGGCGCCAACCTCGCCATGGCCGGCATGACGCGGAAGTCCGAGGCGTCGCGGGAGGTGCGCTCGATCGGGACGAGGCGGGCCCACATGGAGCCGTCGGGGTAGGGACGCTGCCCTGGATGAGGTTGCCGCTGCTGGTGAAATTTCCGATAATAGCCATTCCTGTTATCCTTCCGTTTTGTTCGAGTCGCGACCACCGCGAACTCGATGGCTGTCAAAAGGATCGAGGACGATCGGACCGCACCCGCGGGGGCTCTCGCCCGAAAGATTCTAGTGATCCATTCGTTTGGAGCCGTCCTCACGGCAGCCGCATATTTAGAAAACATAGTGGACAAGCGAGATAGCGATACAAATGAAAAAGCACTGCATCCTGACCGGCGTCGAAATCAATGCCGATAACGATTCGAAAGCCCATGTCATTCCCAGCGCACTTGGGGGCCGCCTGAAGCCGACAGGAATTTTGAGCAAAGATGCCAACACACGCATCGGCGATCTGATCGACCTGCCCCTGACGACCGCGTTTCATTCCATCATGACGTTAATCGATGGCTCTCGTGACCGAGGCAAAAATCAGCCAGTTCGCATGAGCGGTAGTGACGGCCGCACCTATGTTCTGAACTTCGATGAACCGATCAAGGCAACGCGGCCCGAATATCAGGCGGTACCGACAGAAACCGGCACTCGAATTAGCATCAGTGCCCGCGACTTGGCAGAGCTGCGCACGTTGTTGGGACGCGTAAAAAAGGAATACCCCAAGTTCGATATCGAGGAGGCGTTAAAGCATGCACGCCAAGTCGAAACCTGGCCGGACGACTACTTCCACCATCAAATGCAGTGCGGTCCGAATGTCGTATTTCCTGCTCTGTTTGTCGCAGCTTCAGTGTTCGCCGTTCACCACGGACTTGATCCACATCCCGACCTAAAAACATACGTCAACGCCCTCGACCCGGAACACCCGGTTCTGCCGCCGGACACGTTCTATTTTCTCCCGGATAAGCAATGGACAACAGTTGAGATGGCTGCCGGGCATACCATTGCGCTTGTCGGCTGCCCAACCCGCAAGAAAGTTCTCGTATCCATCGATATCTTCAACTGCATGCCCGTGGGTATTGTGCTGCCTTACGGTGGTTCGAAACGCCTTCAAGCCAGCTACGGTGTCGACGTAACAACCGGGATGGAGGTGCCGGTCGTGATCGATACCGTGGCCGTTTACGGATTGGCATGGGCGGATACGCATGCCCTTGGAGAGCAGGCGTTGAGAAGTCATTTCTCAACGGGACTATCCCGCCTCGTTGCCCTCTCGTATCAGCGGATAAACCAGAAAGAGATCACCGATGCCCTTTCCCGCGCATTGCCCGATGACTTGGATCGTGCAGTGACTGACGATGATCTATTTTCCGTCGTGGAGGAGATCTCGGGAATCATCCTCAGGCGGCTGACCATGCCTTCCGCGTCATATGCCCACGCGGAGAGAAGCCTCGAAACATTCGACGGTCTGTCAACGCAATTGGAAGCCCATGCGCGGGACCAGCTGAAATTCAAAAACCGAGTACGTCCACTGCGCAACCAGTTTGTTGACATCGCTGCCTCCGCCAAACAAGTGACAGGGCAGTAATCTCATACAATCACATTCCGCACGCCCTTGCATTCGTTCGGCCAGAGATGGAGCTGACCACGATCGCGGCCATCGAAAGGTCTACCCGGTAAGCGGCACGCAGGACCGGTGCAGAAAGACCTCGCCGCGAAGGCCGTGCGCAACGCAGGACATACAAAAACAGCGCCCGTCCGATCGTTTCCACCCCGCACCCAAATCACCTCGCCTGCGCCTCGCAGAAGGAATCATGGCGCAATCAAAAATCGCAGAGGGTTCAGTAGCCTGCTAGAAGGGAGCGGAGCCGTAGACCTTGATATTTCGCAACCTAGTCCTTGATGGGAGTCGAACCATCGACTCCGCGATTGAACTATCAAGTATTGGCCATTACTCAAAGCGCAACCCTTTTGCGATCGAGGAGTTCCGTATTCACGGGAGAAAGGACTGTCGATCACTTGCCTTTGTTCTCTATTTGTTCTAGTTTGGATTTGTCCAGTAGCAATCGTCCCATCCACAGCGTTGCGTGCCATTGTCCACTGTCTTGAGATCGGCCGATACGAATTGTGGTTGAGTGGATGATGGGCCCGTGCAAGTTCGAAATACGATTTTGGACCATGAAATGAAACACGCCAAGCACACTGCCGGGAATGATTTGGAGAACAACCACATCTCCGATCAATTCGTATGTTGGTCACGGATGCAGAGCGAGGCCGGCCAAGAGCTGAATAAGATCCTGGCGCGAAAAGAAAACGAACGCACTGCCGGGGACGGCGTATTCTTTTGGGGGGTAGGCAATGCCCCGTCAACGGCCATACCTGCGTTGGCGCGCCTCAATCGAGAAATCCCAGTGTACTTCTCCGTAATGAAGAGCAAGCCCAAGCTATCAGATTCCGCGCCATCTAGTGTCGTGATCTGGCGCCGATACATCGACATTCATGGCGCCGAGAGGCCTTTGCCGCCGTTTGCTCTAGTCACAAGCCGAGGCGACAGCGGAAGCGGCATGCGAAAGACGAGGCACTTCGCCCTGGTATGCCAGTCCGAGCGGCGATTGGAACTCAAGCGCGGGGTTCCATTTGACCATCACATGTATCGAAACGCCGGGCTGAATGGTGGGCAGATCGGCGCGTCTCAGGTAACTGCCCTGTTAATGCGAGACAAGGCGGTTGAGCAGGGGACGCCCCAATACGAGATAAACCTTGAGGCAAAACTATCCGGCAACTTCTGGGTGCGCTTGACAGACCCGTTGCCGTTGCTTGAGGCTCAGATTGAGCTTATTAATCAATCGAAGCCAGTCGGCTCACTGGATTGGATCGAGTTTGTGTCTGATCTCCGGCAGCGAAATTTGAGTCGTGTCAACGTTGAACCACAGCTGGCACTTTTCTGAACTCACCTGTGCGGCCACTACGTGGGCACCATGGACGGGGCATTTGTGACAACCGAGGCAGAGAAGCTCCGTCAACAGCTAAGGACGTCTGGGCTCAGTGATAAAGCCATTGACGCGGCCTGGCCCGTTTGGTGGTCAGATGAACTGGAAGCCAGCCCGTCAAGTCGCGCTGAACTGCGTTTCACCCTCGCAAGAAAACTCGGCCTTAGCCCCAAGCCACTGTTAGGCGAACGGGTCGAATTCGTCTGGCGCGATCGCGCGCGGTTCAAACATCTCGCGGCTGGCGATGACGTCCGACAGGATGCCATCACCTCATTTGGGGTTTCGATCGGGAAGTTGCTGATAAAGGCGACGCCAGCTGTATCAGTTCCTCTTATTGGCGCGAATGAGCTTCGGAGCATTGTCCTCTCCGACGCCCCATTTGTCGACTTGCTATCCCTGATCTCCATCTGCTGGGCCTTAGGTATCCCGGTCGTTCATTTGCGGGTCTTCCCTCTAGATAAGAAATCAATGCACGCCATGGTCGTCGAGGACGAAGGTCGGTATGCCGTCCTGCTCGGTCGAGATTCACAATATCCAGCACCCATAGCTTTCACTCTGGCGCACGAGCTTGGACATATTATGCTCGGGCACCTCCAAGGCACCACAGCGATAATCGATCTTGAGGAAGGTGACTACGACCTTTTCGGCGATCCCCAGGAAGAAGAAGCTGACGCATTTGCCATTTCCCTTCTTACCGGATCGGCAAATCCGGAGATAACGACGAGCGTCGAAAACTTCGGGCCCAGAAGTCTTGCGAAGGCGGTGCTGGACGCCGGTCCGAGGCACAGAGTTGAACCTGGCACCCTTGCATTATGTCTTGCGTATCGAATGCATAAATGGCCCGCTGCGATGGCGGCGCTTCAACACATATACACGGTGGCAAAGCCCGTGTGGCAGGAGGTGAATGGTATTGCGAATTCGCAGCTCAACTGGGCCGCGCTTAGTGACGATTCAGCTAGTTTCCTCGAAAACGTAATGCTCGGACCTCATGTATGAGCTGATTCTTATCGATAACGACATCGCTCTGAAGGTCTGTGCGTATGACTGTGCGCAAGAACTCATGAGTCTTGAATTCGACAAGAACCATAAGCTCGCTATGCTTCGCGTTGCCCAATACGCAGTAGACCGCCGCGTCAAAAGGGCGAGAGGCGTCCAAAACGGTGCTGTCCTTCAGGCCCAATGGGACTTTTTATCAGCGTCGGTACAGTGGATAGAACCTAGCGCAGAAGAAATTGGGTTCGCCGCAGATCTCGAAGAACAGGCAATCAAATTGAGCCTCGAGCTCGACGGCGGCGAGAGCCAGCTCTTCGCTATTCTGGTCTACCGATTATCACCACTGCTTATTACTGGTGACAAGCGAGCGATACATGCCCTGGAACTGATTGGCCATTTTCTTCCAAAGGAGCGTGTCGCCTGCCTTGAGCAGGTGATTTGCACCTTTTTGGGCAGGATTGGGCGTGAAACACTTCGCAAGAGGATCTGCCGTGAGCCGGACGTCGACCGCTCCCTATCAATCGTTTTCGCATGCCGCAGCCAACGAGATACGAACTCGGACTCTTCAATCGAGGAGGGACTCATGAGTTATATTTCTTCGGTCCAGAAGTCCGCACCGACGATTCTTGTGCGGGCTACCGATCTCTCAACGATAGTTTCTTAGGAAGACTGCATATGGAGCTTTTAACTCTGCGACTAGGCTAATCTCACGCTCGAGGGCCGGCTCTTCGATGTTTGCAAGCTCACGCTCACCAAGCACCTCAAGGCAAGCCTTATCGACCCGGCCGTTGATATAGCGACTACCAAGACGACCTGCGCTGGGCCCCACAGGGACTTTCGTCATGTTCAAGGGCAACTTGAAACTGTCTTCCAAGATCTCGTCAATGACCAAAGCGTAGCGTGATCCTCGGACCTCAATCGAGTGAGGAATTGTCTCCCACGCAATTCCATCCACCGAAAATTCAGCCGCGCACAATGGCTCTGCATAGTGGTTGGAAACCATAGACTCCATACATAGGTGGATCGACTTTCCAGCATCATGAAATGACTTGGCGAATGGCTGGACCATCGACGCTGGGTGGCATGTATTTCCGCCATATCCCCAAAGGCCATATCCCGTGTCTTTGATCTCCTGGGCCTTTCGCTTGATTATGTCTGCAAGTGTCTCCTGAGCATGCGTGCCCACTTTCATGAACAGAATGCCGTTTCCTGGCGTAACCAAATTACCCATCACGCTTCTCCAATAACTCAAGCTCGTATTCGTCGTCCGAGGCTTTCCCGTAGTCAGGACGCTTCCGCTCTCGCACGAATTTCACTTTTGGCGCCTGAAGTTTTCCATAAAAGTTCTCCAAGCGGTCGTCGCTGGTCGCAACACTGGGCCTGCTTCGTTCCGAGTTTCTTGGAACTGAGCTCACAAACAGATTGCAGGAACGAAGCTCAGGCGCATCGTCGAGATGATATTCGTGAAGCTTACGCTGCATTCGCGATACATAGAACCCGCGGGCTGACGAGAATGCTTGGACATTCGCGAGTACCTGTTTTGGCCACTCCAATTCGTCATCGTCGGCGATAACTATCATGCCCTCGCCCTCATATCGAACGGCTTCTATGCCGCGTTCCACAAAGACGTTTACGCTCTCGCCATTATTGGACGCGCCCCATGGCGGGTTTGTGTAGAACAGGTCGTATTTGCTACGATCGGGGAAGGCGTCCAAGCAATTATAAAGCTCGGCATCAAGGTGCTCCAGCCGTTCTTTATCGGCGAACCTTTTGACAGCGTTCACTGTTCGCTCATCGAAGTCGAAAACCGTTATCTTCGATGGTCCAAAGGACAGAACATCTCGAGCCATAAGGTAAGCAACACAGACGCTAATTGCGTCTCCATCCCCTATGAACGCAACTCTCTTCTTGTCGGCCCAATCGGCCACGAGCTCGCTTTGGATGACCATATCACCCGTCTTCATATGGATTTGATCAAAATCCCGCAGCGGTCGCGGTCGATTTTGGACCACGTCAGAAACTGCGTTAATTGCTCGATGAAGATCAACCTGTTCGCGCATAGAACGGCTCCTACCTATTTCTTCAGGCGGACGACAAGGCGCTCAACGAGTGCCTGTTGGTCAACACTGGAATCAAACAGATAAACTGGCCGTCCGGCTGCGATACCGTATGACGCTGCGACTGACACTTGAAGTGACGTGTGCAATCGCGCCTGCTCGGTATTGACCTTTGCCCGCCCTTCTGCGGCAAGGTTGATGCGATCGACAGCTACCTCGGGAGGAGTGAACAAAACCCAGATTTCATCCGGGGAGAGTACCCTAATTTGATCCGCTGAGAACGCGGTGACTCTGTAGCCGTAGTCTTCCTTCGTAACGGGATGGCTATCAATGATGATTGGATGCGCGGCTCGGTTTGTTTTGACGAACTCTAAGAGTTTTTCATCCACAGCTGATATGTCTTCGGGACTAATGAAGTTCGCCGACAAACGGCGAAGATCCTCCTGTGTAGTCTCTGGAGACCGATCGGAAACATAGCGGGTCAATTCTGCACCATATTCCCAAAGCATTAGCCCCGGAATTCGCTCTCTTAGAGCGCGCGCAGTGGTGCTTTTCCCCGCGGAAGGCGCCCCGGTAAGATATACTGTCTTCATGAGACTCACCTGAATACTGCTTCTGGCAAGGTAGTAGATTTTTGCTAGACCACAATAGGTTTTAGTCGACGGTCGTGCTAGAGGAACATCGTGCTGGACGGTTCGCTCCATTTCGCTCGATAGTGAGAGAAAAACACTACGAGACGCCGAGGGTGCTAGGTTAAATGCAGAACCGAACCGGCGATTCTTTTTGCCCTTTGCCGATGGTGCTCCGCCAATCGATCGTCGACTACCTTGTAAAGCATACAGAGACGAAGGACGTCACAGAAAATCAGTAAACAGGTCTCAAGACAATTCCCGCCATATCCTCTCAACGCTCGCGGAGCAAGTTAGTGAATTCGGATCTAGTACTAGCGATTACACAAGGGATTGAGCGCTGCTCGATAATTTGGATTGGAGGAATATGTCTTTGGTTGGGATGGCGGCTGATATCGCAACCATACGGAAACGTTCAATACGCCCAATCTCGTAACGCAAGTTCGGTCGCCGCGTCTGTTGTCAGAGTGGTATTTGCGGTGGGATTTTCAGGCTTCGGTGCTCTGTTGCTAGTGCTTGTATACTTTCAAAGCATCTCAGCTGCGACTGTAGAGACTCCAGTGAAGGCGACGTCGGCGACAACCGAAGATTCATCGAAGGCTGCTAAGGATCCTGCCTCTCAGTGAATGCCATTCCGAGATGTCATTTCTCTTGGTTCGGACTCCGCTGTTCCAATTGGTCGATACGAACTCTTGCCTTAGTAAGCTCCTCGCGCAACTCCCGAACTTCGTCCGAAGTAGAGTCTACTTTTTGACTTAAATCGGATTGCGCCGACTGAACGAATTGCTGAGCAGCGCTGTAGAGGGACCATCCCGAATAGAAAAGACCGACCGCCGCAGCAACGCCCGCAACGGAATAGAAGCGAAGCAGGTTTTTTGCATCGTCAGCATGTTTTCTGAGACTGGCAATTTCTGCCCCAATAGCATTTTGAGGCGGCCCCCCACCTGTTGCCTGGTCGAGATAATCATCAATGTTGCGCCGCTTATTCTTCGAACCGGGGAAAGGCGGCTGCACTTCAATTGCATTAGGCAAGTTAGCCGGGCGCGCCCGCGATGGGTTCACCCAGCTAAGTTTTGTAAATTCAAAATAGACCAAACCGTCGCCTGCGCGAATGAAATACTCCCGGGTCGTAAAATTGTGAATGGGGATAGATAGTTTTCCGGAAAATCCAGGATCCACAAGCGGACCCGTTCCTACGAGTAAACCCCTGTAAACGTCCCTGATCATCAGATTGAAGCGCGCACCAATGTAGGAGGGCATGTGGAATATCGGTTCCAGAGTTACAAAACAAACCGAGTTCGGCGCAATTCGGATGAAGTCTCTGACCTCTTCGACCTGCGAATTTTGATCGTTAGGATCATCGGATAGGAAAAACCTTTCAATGTTGCCGTTCTCGTCCCGATATCGACAGGGACCTTTAGCCGACACGAGATATGTCGCGGGCTTTTCAAGGTTTGCGAGGTCAAACGGCTCAATCATGCCGCCGAGAACGCTGTAAGTTGCAACATCTCCCGCGTTGAGAAGCGCAGGCTTAATCGTATCGTAGGGATCGTAATCTTTATACTTTTCTCTTCGTTCCGAGATGTCTACCCCAAGAGCTTCAACGGCTACATTGTAGTTTGTTACTGCCTCACGAAACTCTGCTAATGTTGATTCCATTTAAGCTGCAGCCTTTCGCAACAGGCGGTTTCTAGATTCGGTTATGTCTGGACCGAACCCGAAGTAATCGATTTCTCTACCAATTTCCGCTTCGATGCGGATCAAGAAGTCCGAAGCCTCTCGCGACAACTTGCCCGTCTGTTTCCAGCGTGGATCTATGTAGTCCATATGATTCAGAAAGACGCGGTGCGGGCGATTGCAGGTTATCGCATCCCTTACGACGACAGGGTCGAAGCGAGCAACGCGCCTGACGCGCCGCGTCGCCGAGGTCAATTCATGAAAATCATTTGGAAGTTGAGCTTCCTTTGCCAAAGTCGGCCATTCAATCTCGTTGGGCAGCGGACCGGAATGGCCACCGACGCGAATTGGGAAAGAGCGAATCACGAGCGCGACGTCATCCACGTCGTGCGGAGCCAATCCGGCTTCCGCAACAAATGCCGCCGCCGTTGTGTCTCTGCTAGTAGCAAACGGGTAATCAGTTGCATGCCACAGGGACAAGCCAAAACCCTGGGTGCCCTCAACTACGACGCGTTCATTGTTGTCAAGAAGCGCCCTGAGCAGTGAGGCAGTGTTTTCTTCGATAAACGGTGCCAGTGCCGCTTCGTCTTTAGCCCTCATATGCGTCGTCACGCGCGACATTCGCTCCCGTAGCGCCGCACCTGTACCGGAACCAGTAGACCCAATTTCCTCCACGAGGCCGTCACTCACCTCGGTTTGCCGATGTGCAGCTGTCACCAGAGATGCCTTCGCATCGACCCGCAGTCGCGCTGGCGTCATCCCTAACGCGTCGATTTCATTACGCAAAAGCTGCACATCGATTAAACTTCCTGCCGGCAAGATCACGATTGCGTCTGTTCCGATACACCCGGCAGGCAATTGGCGAAGCGTTATCAGACGTCCGTCATTGGCGACCGCAGAGTGACCGGAGTTCGGACCGCCAACTCTCACAACAGCGCTGGCCGAACTCGTCCGTGTGATGAACTGCGCTACTTTGCCTTTTCCTTCAGATCCAAACTGGCCACCGACCACCACCGATACAGGCATGACGCATTCCTTCCCTGCTTCGCATTTTAGCCTATAGCAGATGGCTATTCGCTCAAAGCCATATGTGCATCAATGCTGGCGACTCAAACGTCGGCAGCGAGGAATTAAAGAAAATGAGCGAGAATTCAAAGAGCGTTGCGATCCGCCACGAGACGGGCCCTACGATCCTATTGGGCTCAGGGGGATATTTTGACTACGACGCACCAGAGGAGAGCAAGCTCACCATCGAGGACTACGCTTACGCGTTGGCCTTCACTTGCAGGTTTGCTGGACAATGTGTGCATCCGAAATCGGGAAAGCGAATCTTTTATTCTGTCGCTCAACACTGCGAGATATTGAGCCACATCGTGCCCGCCGAATTGGCGTACGGAGCGCTTATGCACGAGAGCGGCGAAGTGGTGTGCGGTGACCTCACATCACCTCTCAAATCCAAGCTTCCGGAATATAAGGCCATCGAGAAACACTGCGCCGCTGCAATAGAACGGCAATTCATGGTATCGGCTGACGGTATCAATGCGCTCAAACAATACGATGTCCGGATGTGGGCGACCGAGAGGGAGCAACTCCTAAATTGGGACGGAAATCGCTGGGGTCCCGGGGATGATGCGGCGCCTTTTGAAATTAGAATTGATCCCGTCGGCCCACATAGAGCAGCGAAGGCCTTTCTGAATCGTTTCAATAAGTTAGCACCAGCAGCGCTTAAACGCTCGCTGGCCTCGCAACGATGAGTTCTAAAAATTTCTACGATGGAGGGATCCGAACCAACGACCCTATTACTAAAAAAGCCCTCTGGCTAATTTCCCTCGTAGCGAATATCCACTTGGCCTCGATTGGAACGACTAATTTGGGGCCGATTCCGGATTTTCCGCTTTCGAATGCAGGCAGTGGCATAGCGGTGGCCGGAGCACTATGCCGGCGGCTGCTACCGCCCGTTATCCGTCGTTCCGCGCCGAAGACGTGGCCCGCGAAAGCAACATTCGTTGATTCTGCACACATCTTTAACAAGGCCAAGGCTGTTCAGTTAGAACCTATCCCACATATCGCTATTGAAGAGGGACACGCACGTCAGATAGCTACACCGATGCATCTCAAAGCTCTATAACTATTCAACCAAACGAATTCGCCGCTGAAATATTCCGGGACGACGCATCATTTCACGGTGATTTAGGATGTCGTCGTCAACAGCTTCTCGCGCGGCTCGTTGACTGTTTAACTTCAGCCGAGCCAATCCTATGGTTTCGTTTTTCATACCCAGGTCCATGACCGTCTGTCGAGCGCCGTCGGCACGGATCGGCGCGAAGACCCCGCTGCAACCGTATTCTGCGACGTTGCAAAGAACGATGTGTTGATAGAACCGATGTGAATCGGCGACGCAGCAGGTGCGATAGAGCGAGCCGAACGGGTTGTGGGCTATGACAAAAAGAACGTCGAGTGGGTGGCAGACGCCCTGCAGGTTGAGCTGGTGAATTAGATCGAAATGGCTGAAATCGTAACAGATGAGGACGCCGAAGGTGCGACCAGCCACATTTGCAAATCGATATAGCCGATCACCTCTCGCCATCGGCATGCGGTTAACCCCATCGGTCGCCATGGCGTCGTACTGCGAGCGGGTAATCTTGTCGTAGCTCAGCACGCCTTTGGTCGGATGCACGATCTGGCACGTGTTGATGTTTTCGGATTCTGAATCGCCGGGATAATCGACGCCGCATAGCACGATTGTGCCAGTCTTAGTTGCGAATGAAGCGACTGTCGTCTTGACGAACTCGCGAGGGAGAAAGACTTCGGGAAAGACGAGAAAATCCAGTTTCTCACCGTCGGATCCGCGATAGCCCAGTTTAACCTCCAGATCTTTCAGCAAGTCTCGGACTCGGCTCTCGAATGGGCGCGCGCCATCCGAAGCTCTCAGCCGATATCGGTGTTTTAGATAAACGGGCACTGCGATCGAGTCGAGTTGGACCACGCCCACCAGCGGATCGTCGCTGTTCCAATCGAGCTGAATGGCCTCGACCGGTTTGACGGGCGGCGTTCCCGCTCCACGATCGAATGAATGCATAAAGTGCTCCGAAGGCGCAAGGGGAGAATAACTCTCACTCCCCATGTCCTTGGGTCCTGATAGCCCTTCGAGCGCGTACCGCCCGCGCAGGCGACGAAGCTCGGCGATGTCGAGCGGAACGACTGCGGACGTCTCGACGGGGCCCCTCGTGGAATAGATTTGCCCTGCCGCTCTCACGGATGCATGTTTGTCAATTCCGAGGCGGCGAAATGGCGCAAATACGCTCGACCCACCAATCTCTGCCACGTTGACCACGACGATGTAACAGAACAGCCTGTGGACATCGGCAGTGGCGTACTCCCAATAAAGCTGAGTGGCATTGTTGTATGTCACGACGACGAGCAGTTCGATCTTCCGCCGCAGTAGCTCGGCAATCAGATCAGCGTGAGTGTAGTCATGGCAATTGAAAACTGCCCAGCGCACAGCGGCGGCGTCGTGGGAGTTGTCGAAGACGTGGAGAACGTCTCCGGCCCGGGTTCCATCCTTGATATCTTCCGAAGCCAGCGAGAGCTTCGCCTGCTCGATCACTTGGTTGTCGGTCGCAATCAACGTCAGGTTCTGGCTTTTGCTTACTCCACCAAGGGTGACGATTGTTCGGTCGCCGCTCAGTTGCTTGAGCCTTTTGCGACTACGGGCGACTCCGCGATGAAAGGAGATGACCGCCAACTCGTTGGGTTTCGTTTCGGCCAAACGTCGACGGAATTCCTTGCCGTCCATCTCATCAACGTCTTCGAGGAGCTGCGCCGACTGGAATGCTTCGCGGCGCCCGATCAATTCGGTTCCAGAGTTGCTCTGAATGATCCTAACATTCATGGTGCCATTTTCGGGCACCAGGGCGGATGGCAAGACTCGAACCTGCACGTTAACTGGCTTGGGTTCGGTGATCTGCGAGGACAATTCACTAGGTGAAGCCACGTTCATTAATATTACCCCACTCGACCCTTCCGACCGAACACAACCCCGGGTCGGTTTGTCAATCTCAGTCCAACAAAAAAGGCAAGCCGACCGTGCTTGTAAATTTCTCTATATCCCGGCTAGCAGACCGCGTGCTTCGGGGTTTCTTTCCCAGCCGCCCTGTGCATTGAAACGAGCGGGCCTCAGCCGTGTCACCATAATGATCTCTAAACTGGCTCTTGCGGTTCTTGTGTCGGCGGGGCACCTCAGGAGCCCGGCCGATCATAGCTGCGAATGTCAGAGTAGTTTTTAATCCTGACGGGTACACCCTCTTGTTGGTCCCTCCGCAATCGGAGCTGATCAAGGACGTAGGGGACCATCGCCTTTCGCGGCTCGAATTCCACCTCGTAGCTTCCGTCCGTCAGGCTCATCCCGAATTCTCGGGCCGTCACCGCCGCTTGGCTCGGTGATAAGCCGTCGGCCAGGCCGAGCAAGATCCTTACTCTGTCGTGCCAGTGCTCGTCGCGGGGAAAGGCGTCGGTGTTTTCGCCTGGTGCCACAGACATGATCCGGGCAAGCGCCAGATCCCGGTACGCTCGGTGGCGATCATCCCAGCCCCGCACCAGCCACCTTTGACCCGTGAAAATCAGAGCATGCGGTGAGAAGTAGCGTTCGACCGGGTGTGGTGTGCTCATCGACTGATAGGTGATTGTCATCGTGCTTCCAGCGGTGATCGATCTGCAAACCAGAGCGAGCAGATCCTGGTCGATTGCGACCGGCAACGGCTGGACTGTGTCGACCGACGGAGCAAAGCCAAGCAATCGACTACGATCCTGGAAAGGCAAGGATGCGGTCGCGGCGATCGTCGTCAGCACGGAACCGGGGTCGTCCCTTCCAAACACCGGCTCGAAAACCTCTGTAGGTCGAAAACACTTTGCCGCAACGTCGTAGGCAAGGTTGCGCGGCGCAATTTCCCGATACCGCTGGAAATCCAGGGTGACATTGCTGATACTCATATCAAACGTTGAGGCTACCGACCTCCGTCCAACCTGGCCGGTCCAAAGCGCTGCCCGCTCGATGAATTGCAATCGACGCAACTGATCTGCACCGGGCAACGCGTCCGCGAGTTTACGGGGGCGGCCGCGCTTTACGGTGGGAGCGAATGCGTTTGCACTTCTATCTCGACTAATCATCCTATTTATAATGACAATTCTTTAAGATATGTCTATCATTATTTTAATGAGGCTGGCCATCGATCAATCGATTGTACAAAGTGAAAAAATGAATGAGCGCATCACGTTAACTGGGCCATGGGTGGCGGACTTTGGCTATGGTCAGGTCACGGGGGCGTTCGTGCGCAGCGATGATGCCGCAGTCGGCGTGCACCCATTTGCTCCCGAGCTACGCTCGATTTTTGGGCCTGAGCGCGGTCCTGGCGGAGACGCGGTCTTCTGCATCGATCGCGTTCCGACGGTTTGCCTGCTTGATCAGCGCCGATTGAGCATGGACACGCATAAGCGGCGCGAGGAAGTCCGCGATTTTTGCGAGCGACTCTGGAATCAGAATCTCGCTCGTGTTGTCCTCATCACCGACCCGGAATGGCTTGAGGTCTGGTCCGTCGACAACCCGGACGCGGCGCCTCAAAGATATGCGCTGACTGAGCGTGAAGACGCAAGGAAGGCCTGGTCAGTCACCGGCCTCCTGGGAGGCGAGGCCCTGCGGGGGCGCGACAGCTGGTTCGATCCACATAAACGCGTGGACAAGATACTGCTCGACAACATCCTGGTGCTTGTCGAGAAGCTATCTCTTTGCGGGTTGGCTCCTGCTGCAGCAAGA
>Ga0307515_10000865_pt1 | contig 69491 bp, 74 predicted proteins | sample 17_EM_MG_FD_194513 | JGI IMG/M metagenome (GOLD analysis project Ga0307515, IMG submission 194513) | Populus trichocarpa ectomycorrhiza microbial communities from riparian zone in the Pacific Northwest, United States - 17_EM | ecosystem: Host-associated > Plants > Roots > Unclassified | place... | reverse complement strand
CCCCCCCCCCAAGCGACAGCATTCTGACGGATTAAATTACTGACCGCAGCGAAGGCGTGACGCAGAGCCCAAGCTTGATCGCGTTTTTCTGGCGGAAGCTCAACCAGCGCAAGCTGGCATGATTCCCAGGTCATCAGCATTTGTCTGGCTTGCGAGGCGGATTTTGCGAGGGTTATCCATGCGCGAGGTACCTCTGGGATACTATTCTTGAAAAGCGACGCTACGATTTTCTGCCCAGGAGTTAAGGGGTCCATGGGGTTGTAACGAATGGGTCGAACGGCAAGTTTCGTGCTAATTCGACGATTACACGTGACTTACGATCCTGGTCCCAGCGCGTAAACGATACAGGATAGGTAGAACAGTCGTACGCTCTGAACGACTAGGCAGCGTCCCACGCTATGTCAAAAAATGAATGCATCTAATAACGTGCACAACGTATTGTTGGCATTCGGACTTGAAGAATAACATTAGTTGGGTGGAAAGTACCAAGCACGATAAGCCCGGCGAATGTTGCGGTTGGGGGGTGATTCAAAACTGTGAGCTACACCCCGTATCGAACAAAAGGCAGCAACAATGAGAGAAGACATGGAGTCCTGGACATAGTGAGGTTAGAAAAAGTAAGCAAGGTGAGGAACGATTTGAAAATACCGCAAGGCTCTGGTTCCCAGTCAGTGTTGAGGGACGTTCACGACAATTTCCACGATGGGAATCTGGTCTTTGACTTTTTCATTGTCGAGCATGGGTGTAAAGGTGCACAGATGCAACTCACTGATATACTTCGCCTGCATGACCCTCACCACCCTGATCCGTTGCCTGAGATGCATGCGTTCTGCCCTGATGTCCTCGAGTATGGCGTGTAACCGTGAGGATGACAAATCCTCAAGCCTTCTCTCTCGGGGACGCGATATGTTTGACGAATGGACCATGAGCGTTTCTGTGGGGGTTCTCGGTCGACCGTCGATAGTTGACCTGCGGATAATTCGATTATCGGACTAACCTGGTGCCGTGAAGTCACACGCGGTGCAATTCCCACGATAAATTTGCGACGCGTTAACACCGCACACCGGGGGCAACGGAATATTTGCCCGTTGAAAAAACATTGATTTAATGGTGAACTTTGAATCAGTGGGTGACTGGGTGACTATCCGGAACGCTAGAGATATACATACCTGTTCCAGTAGGGTTTCATTAGCCGAGGTTTACTCCCCAATTTCTGAAGCACTCCGCACGGCGTAACCCGTTGAAATCAGAAGTTCAAGCGTAGGGATGGCGCCAGCACTTTGCAGGCATGAGATAGGTGGATTTACGAGCCTTCCCGGCCCCGGTTATTTGGAAGGTCGGCCGGTTTTCGAGCAAAACAGTGGAAGTGTCGCACATGGGCGACCGCCGTCTGTCCACATCACTGACGTGGCATTTGCCGTGTCCAGCTCACCGTCTCAAAATCTCAACGTCAACCATGAACCCCAGTAAGAAATATGAACGATCGGAAACAGTTCCGGATATAAAACCCAACCTCGATGAACCAACCTAACCCCAACCCCCTCATCACTCGAACGCGCTTCTAAGTCATGATCGTCCTCCGTCCGCTCGCCCAAGGGACTCAACCTCCCCTTGCCATCCACTCAACGGTGAGTCTACTTATGTGGTGTCGTTGCGGCACTGACGGATGTTGTGTAGCTTACGACGGCTCAGCGACACATCGTCGACTTCTGCGCCAAGGGCCCCGGGAGCTATATAATCCCCTCCTCCCTTGGCTCCCAGGTATTTGTCAAGCGTGGAAACGCGAGCCTGAAGGCCGAGGCGCGTACCCAGATGTACTTCTATACCCAGGCTCAGTCCTCTGGATTGGCCTTCTGCGTACCCAAAGTGCACGAAGTCTTCAACGATGGGGCCGGCAGCACATATTTGGTCATGGAGTACGTCAATGCGCCGTCGTTCCACGATTGGATCTCCGAGCCTAACCTCCCCGCCGGGGAGCAAACTCGCCGCACTGATATCGCCGTCGACACAATTGTCAATGCCGTCGAGGTGGTGCTGCGGTGCCCTCTTCCTGAGGGGAATGGGATAGGCCCCGTAGGAGGCGGATGCATCCAACATAGCTTCTTCGGGATGGCTGAGGCCCCTGTCCCGTTCATCAACGCCACCGCATTGGAAATCTATGTAAATAAGGTGCGTTGCCAGGTTTGCCGTACCGACCCGCCCCGCACTGATCTCGCGATAGGCCTTGGACCGTCGGCCCGGACGGTCTCAGGTCCGCATTTCCCTCGAGACCGAGTCTCGCCTCCTTTGCCCCTCGGATGTTTCCCTCGAGAACTTCCTCTGGGACCCTGTGAACGAACGGGTCTGGATGATCGACTTCCAACACGTAAACGTCCTTCCGCATTCTTTTGCCAGCCTGTACTTCCACAGTGCCACCGATCCATTCGTGAAGACAGTTGCAAAGAAGATCAGCCTTTCTGTCTCCTCGCAGCTCAATCTTCTCGAGTCAGCGGCCGGTATCGTCCTGCAGAGCGGTAACTCGTCCTTCGGTGAGCATCGGCGTCCACGTGCTCCGGCAATCTGGTACTAACACCTTCGTTAGGTCTTGATGAGAATGGCGCCGTCAAGTCAGGCAGGGGAGGCAGCCGTATCCGTGATTGCACTAGGTGATGACCATTGGTACTACACTGGGGGGATGGAGGGTTGCATTAACGTATCTTTATGCGCTGTACGTTCTACGATGTAGTGGGTTCGGGCGTCTTGCCACCGAGTGCCGCCATACTCTGGCACCTCGTTCTCACGCAATCTCCGCCTACGGTAGGGGGTGGGTGCTACGAGGTATGGTGGCGCTGCCTAGTGAGGGGACTTCTCATTGCTCCTCTAACCTACGGTTTCACCGTAAGAAATCCCATTTATGGCAACTGTTTCTTTCCCCTTCTGTTATGCCCTGAACCACAGGTGATATAGATATCGAACTGCAGTGAGAGGAATCCAGTGGGACTCGCCGGCGGAGTGTTTACTGTGGCGAGTAGACTTCGGGCGACACTGCATATCGGACACGACGCGCCCCGCCACGTTATAACACCCCGAGTAATCTCAAACCTGCATACAGTGTTCAGGTCGATCGTCAACGGTCTTTGGGGGGACGACAGTCGGTCCCTCTATGGATCAAGCAAACTTCGCTTCCGCGTATTTACTCCGGGACGGACCAAACGACGAGGTTCAACTGCATTTTCCCGATCGGGGTCCAAAGAAAGCACGAACTCATTCATGTCCTTGAAAAACAGGGTTTTTTTCTCCCCACTCACAACCAATGTACAACTGAGAACCAAACTATTGCTGGTTCAATACAGGTGAGGTCCACTGTACATTGAACAAAGCTCCCTAAGCTGTTCCGACGATGGTGCTGCCTTCGAGCTGACCTGGTAGCGGTGAAGTTATCTCGCTGTGCACAGAGTTTACACCTGTGTGCGGGTCTTAATAGGAATGTTGTAAGTACACAGTATTGGAAGCCGAGTTTGTATAGGCCCAAACTTTTGGGGCGTTCCCGGGGGGGTGAATTTGTCATGTTCCAAATGAAGGAGCGTCTGCCCCTTGTGCCGGGAACGCGTCGGAAAGCTTGTGGAAGTGAAGATCATCGTCGAAGTTGAGAGAACTGATGTCGATTGGTGGCAATATCGCTGAAGTCCATGGCCACATCGTAAATTGCAGTTCCAGCAACTTAGGGGCTCGCGACGGACGCTAGGATAGACAAGAGATATTTATTATTGCAACTCTGAGTAGCACAGCGACATGTAACACACCCAGAAATTCCTGAGAAACGAGAAGGACTACGATTGTCCGAAAGTGCCACCCAACGTCACCAGAAAAAAGGAACGTGGTCTGTTCAGTAGGGCCCCCTTTTCAGAGACGGAGGTCGATTTTATTGCTATAATTGCTGGTCAACATCAGTTAGTACTAAACAGTGCTAAAGCTTGCGTCTATTTGCCTCGTTCCGTCTCAGCGGACTTGTTGTTGGGCTTCACCTTTTGCGTCCGCGAGGCGGATAGCACAGGCAAGTTGTTGGAAGGATATCGGAGAGTCGACCCCAAAGATCCTTGCAACAGTTAACTGAGAACATTGCTGCGACGATTATGTTGAAGGTGGAAAGTAATAGGAGAATCGCTCCCTAGGTTCACAGGGACAAATTGTCCGTTGATGTAGTTAAGCAGTACCAACTCTCGAGAACCACCTGTCGCAGACGAAGCACATTGGTGAATAATAAATAGTGCACACCAAGCAAATGAAACAGAAAATATTGTAGGAGAGGTTTAGACCCCGAAAGCAAGCATCAGAAACGTTAACGACAAGTTCGATGAGGGTATGATGGTCGTGACGTTCGAAACCAAAAGGGAAAAGAGAAAAGTGCGATTCTACTCCTTGCTTTGTCTAGCAATACAATTCACGGACCGGCGTATGCACACACAGAAAATCAACACCCAGCAAACGAAGGAAACACAGATGAACAGGCGGGAATGTTGTGAAAGAGGAGAACGTGGGAGACGTAGGGTATTGTGAATCGTACTTGGGGGTGAAATATCCATCTGTGCGACTGTTGTCGTCAATCAATTTGATAGAACAGATGGAAAGTTGGTACCTCCAGAGGAGTAGACACCAGAAAAAAAAGCGATTTGATGACAGGCAATAGTATCATTGTGGGTCACTGGGGTTGCAGGCAACTGGAACTAACCTAGCCACAATACATTGCGCAGAAGAGAGTGTAGATGGGAGCAGTGGGAAGGATGGGAAAAAAGAGGGAGAACTGACGAACCACAACGTTCAGACAAGCGACCCCAACTCTAGAAATTCAGACTGTTCTCCCTCATCACAGGTGGCCCAATGCTGCCAGCGATTGGCCGCCTATTCAACCCCGATACCTGCTCTGGGCTGAGCCTGACCCCGTCACTGTGGTCTGAAAATCCACGCAAGGAATCCTCCGCAAAGTAGAAGCTCCTGCGCCTCTGGCCACCGATGGAGTCCTGGTCGAAGTCTCGGTTGGGTGGCGCCTCTCCAACGAAGGGATTAGTAGGTGGATCGGATAGGCGTCGGTGAGCTAGCTCTCTACGTTTTTGAACCGCCCGGTAGATGAGGTAACCAAGGACAATTAGGGTAATACCTCCCAAAGCACTGACTACGCCAATGATTGCGTTCTCCCGAGTACGAGAGTCGTCTGAGGCACCACCAGATGAGCCATTGTTGGATCCCCCAGAACCAGGAATTCCAACTGTGGTTGTCACAGCAGTGATATCGAACGATGGATCGACGTGGGATACCAGTTCCGAGTATGGGGGTGGCCGGCCCGTGTAGAATAACGATTTCGTCGTTTTGATCTGGGCTGCGAGGGCCTCAACATGAATGGACGGAATGTAACCCATCCACAGTGTTCCCAGCTTATCGGCGTCTGAAGGGCCCTTGTAGGACATCGGAATCCGGACCTGCAGAGCTTGTGACCTGACCGATTCAACTAGAGAGACTGTCAAATGCTAAATGCAACAAAGGTGGAGAACCGCATACTAGGAATATCCAAAGCCGTCTGGATTGAGACCGGAAGCCGGGCTAAGATCAGACCAGGGGAGTCGGGATTGCGCACAACCCCAACCCAAGGCAACCCGCGATCGAATGAGATAGCAATCAAGGTAAAGCCATCCAAGCCGTCGCCCTCGAGGTTGGCACCACCGGGAAGAACTATCCGAGCAGGAAGCCCGGATGGGAAAGGAGCATCGCTTGGGGCAACATTTGGGGTGCCAGCGGTCGAGGACGTCGACGTCGGGAGGTCTGGATCCGTCGGCCTCGCATCAGGTGCTGACTCGCTGAAACTCGAGAAGCTCAGGGATATATCAGTTTGCGGATCGAGCTGGGAGCTGGTTGGAGTTGGAGTCGAGGTGGGGGTCGAAGTTATCGATGACGAGGGGAGACCTGAATTCTCGGAAGGAAAGACCACTGTTGCACTATATAAAAGTCAGCACAGAGAAACCATTTCGCGAGAGGGATAAGTACCTTGGGATGGAGATGGAACTCACGGACGGTACAGAGTCAGTCGTGGACGGAGTAGACCCAGGGACCGCACTGCTAATCGAAGGGGACAGGATTGAGGCGGGATCACTGATTATTGGAATCGAGGAAGGGGGGTAACTGGTGCCAGGGCCACCGCTTGTCGTGCTGGGAGACGGCGGTAGGATCGCGACTGGGTCACTGGTTGTGCTGGAAGAAGGCGGTAGGATCGCGACCGGGTCACTGGTTGTGCTGGGAGAAGACGATAGGGTCGCGACCGGGTCACTGGTTGTGCTGGGAGAAGGCGGTACGATCGTGGCTGAGTCACTGGTGACCGGGGGAGGCAGAGTTGAGGCGGGGTTGCTACTGACTGGCGGTGATAGAGTCGGGGAAAGATAACTGTTGACAGAGGTCGAGGATATGGGACAATTGATGCCAGCCAGAAGACATAAATCCCCAGTCGTGCTGGGAGTCGCGACTGGGTCACTGCCCGTCGGAGGAGGCCGAGTTGATGCGGGGTTGCTACTATCTGGCGGCGACAGAGTCGGGGAAAGATGACCGCCGACGGAGGTCGAGGATGTGGGACAATTGATACCACCCAGAAGACATAAATCCCCGGTCGCGCTGGGAGTCGCGACTGGGTCACTGCCTGTCGGAGGAGGTTGGCCTGAGACGGGGCCGCTGCTGACTGGGGTCGAAGATGGGGAGCAAAAAACGTCAACACCAGGGATACACAGAGCGAGGGTCGGACTGGGAGGTGGGGTATCGGTGGTCGAGGGAGGTTGGCCCACCTGAGGGTCACTCGTTTTAGGAGGATCGCTTGTCGGAGATGAAGGTGGGACTCCTGTTGACGAAGGAGCTCGATCCGACGAGGGGGGACAGGGGAGAAGCCCACAATCTTGAGAAGTGGAATTCGCAGGGTCTCGTTGTGGCGACGCCGGATCCGGAGTGCTCGAAGTCGGTGCAGGGTCAGTGGGCGAGGGAGATGGTTCCGTTCCGGACTGAGTAGGAGGATCGCTTGTGGAAGGCGAAGGTGGAACTGGCGTCGACGAGGGGGAACAGAAAAGCCCAAGAACACAATCTTGAGAAGTGGAACCCGCGGGGTCTTGTGGTGGCGACGTCGGACCCGGAGTGCTCGAACTCGGCGCGGGGTCAGATGGCGCGGGAGGTGGTTCTGTTCCGGAGGGTGAGGGCGATGGTGCAGACGACGGCGGTAAAGATTCAGGCGGTGATGAAGTATCCGAACTGGAACTTGGTGGTGAGGGAGTCGGCGTCGGGGACTCTGACGGAGACGGGGTGTCAGAAGAGGGTGTTGGTGTCTCCGCTAGGACTGCGGGAAAAGTGATCGTAACTCCGTTGACGACGCCGGAGACGATACCCCCAGGGGGCTGGTCAAAAATCTCCACTTCATCGCCCACTTCTATGAAGAGGGGCGAATGTCAAAGCAACGTAACCAGGACCATGGGTTCACATACTGAGAATGTCGTCGGGGAGACGACGATGAAGGGTGGCAGCGGATGGCAAAATTTTGCCATCCAGCCTCTTCTTGTGGGCGGCAGACCTCCTGAGGCTGGCGGGTGTAGGCGGGAGATGAGCGAAGATGAGGTTGGCCAACAGGACGAGGGCGAGAAAGCGGTTCATCTGCAGGCTTTGTCGGCGTTATTTATTTCTTTTAAAGGTGGCTTATGGTGAAGCCGACGGCACCTGAAAGGGGCCAGAAGAAATAAAAAATGAAAACAAAAGAGCGTGTAGCGTCGGTCTGACGTTGGAGAGGGAGGAGGTGATGGAAACGGGCAAGGGGGAAATGCGCTGTGGTGGTCACCGACTTCAACGGCGCCGGCTGTTGCCCAGTGGGAATTTTTCATCAGTCCAATCTCACACACATCATCATGAACGTCGACACCGGCCAGCCTCTGACCATCCTCAGGATAAAGAGGAAGAGAAATGCAGAGCCGGTCGACGCTCTCGTCTTCTCAGACTCCAAGAGAAGGAAGAAGGGTCTCGACGTCTTTCACTTTGTCCAGACGGTCGAACGGGAGGATTCTTGGAACACAAAGGACTTTCAGGTATCCTGTCTCACCCCTCCAAGTCGCCCGTATCTCTAAATGTGACTAGGAGCGAGTCTCTGCGCTTGCTAAAGCAGCGCCAGGAGATACCGATTCTCAGTCCACCTCGTCCACACCTCCCAAGCCCACCCGCGATTCTGCCACCGCCAAGGCTTATACTATTATCAAACAACCTCCGATTACCGCGAGACGACCACCAAAAGCACCCCCAAAGGTTGTCTCACATAAGGAACTGCTGAACCGTACCCAAGGCGTTCAATGCTTCGACGCTGTTCCGGTGAACGAGACCGAGGATGCTCAGGCTGAAGTAGAAAAATTCATCCCAATGCTAGAAGAATATCTTAAACGTACGCTCAAGACCGTCTCTCGAGTCACACTCAGTCAATATATACTATTTTTCTCCCGTTATATCTATTCAGTGTCAGACATCCAGCCAACAACGTCGGGCGCCTCATCTACAAACGACTACGTCTGGGACATTTTCTACCACCGAACTTCAAAGTCTACGGACTGGAACAAAATCTCCCAGAATATCGGGACGCTGTACGTGTTGCTCTGCGGTTTGCACGGCACCACGAGCTGATCCACCTCTTCGAAAGCACCGGCCTCCCCGCTTCCTTTGGCAATCCAGATGAGTCGGACCCTGAGTCTGAAGTTGAAGATGAGGGCGACGAAGACTCGAATGGTCAGTTCAGACCCTCAATAACACACTCAATCTACTTCCGTTCCTAATTTGGTCGAGCAGCCGAAGACTGGTTCACCAATGACTACCCAGACGAGGAAGACGTCGACTCTGAAGAAGATGCCCCTCCAAACGCTGGTTAGTTTCCTAGACTCCCGCGACGCACTAGGTTGACCCCTGCAGACGAGGACTCGGAAGAGGACCCCCATGCCGACAACGACAACGACTCTGACGAAGAATGGATGGCATCTCACTTGTATCAGCAACGATGAAACCCCAGTTCCAAAACTACACATCAACTTCAAACCCACCACACGCACGCATGTCATCATCCCGATCTCAACCCTGTACAAATGACAATAGCAACCTTGACCGTATGCCAAGTGTATATGGACGGACCCGTGAGGGTATGTTCCAATCATACGTCAACGACACCTTATAACTTAACCTTATAACTTAAGCTTTGACCGACCCTTGATCCGTTTCAAGCTCTCGCTTTGGGTTGGTCCTCAATCCGCGCCTGGATATCAGAGGAGTAATCTACGAAACCCTGAAGGCGGCCTTGCTGCAGCGGGTTCAGTGTCGCTTGTTTGCATATGCTTGAACACACTTCACAATACACCACATCGTTTAATAACCAGGGCCCATGCACAGACACGAGGGAACGATATTTGGGGTGAACGGGAACTCAGCACACCCAATAGGGGGTCCGTCACAGCGAAACTTCCATGCTCACGGGCCGAACTTCAATTACTCCATTCATGAAGCGGATGTACGCAGGGAAGCTTGATCGAATGGAGTGCAAATTTCCATGTTACAACCCTCACATCAGTAAACCCGTTTCTTCCCTGCAAACAACCGGTAAGCGAATAGACAACAGGCGGTCAATCTATCGAGGCAATGATGAGGGCCGAGACGTCCATACTCAAAACCCGAATCAAATAAAAACCTCGTCCAGCCCCTCGCCATGCACCATTAGGGACAATTGCGACAACGGGACGAAAATGAAAATCATGGCAGAGATCCCCCAAAAAAAGCTGCAGGACAAAAAGCGCCGTGATTTGAGCCCGGGAGGGGAGGCTAGCGTTCTGAGACCCCCAGCTCTGACGGTAATTGGACAGTGATCCGTAGGCGACATCCGTATCTTACTGCAAGATGTGTGATACACCCGCCGGTGACTTGACGAGGAGAGCAGGACTCTGAAGAGTCCACAGTAACTGAATCCAAAAGAGAGACAAAGTGATAGACGCAGAGAGCCTCGAGGACGCCCGAGGCACAACTCATCGCCCAGGCCTCTCCCGTCACGGTGAGCGCTGGAACGGTTCGATCACTGATGCATGTGGGAGACTGGCGAAGCGCAGAAGATGCGACGACACAAGTTGACCAGAGATTATCGCCGTCTCACCGAGAGAGAGCACGTAGGTGAAACCCAGGGCATGGGAAAGTTGCGTTTCCATGAAGATATTCTTCACGCCGGACGCGAGTTTGAAGAAGTGGGTGTCTCGATATTGACTCCCCCACAAAGCCGCGTGCCAGGCCCTAGGAACCTCCATGCGGCAAGGAGAATAATGATGAGAATGATAACACTAAGCTTCTTTTCCCACAGCCAATATATCAGTGCTTCGACCTCCGTTCGCGCTCCAATGCGGAGGACTGAGGGGCGGGTTTTAGGTTGTCTCGATGTCTGAATAGGGAATAGTTCGAGTGGCGTTTCGGGTGAGATCTGCTGATCCAGAGGGTGCCTTCGTGAGAAACGTCGAGGTCACAACGGATAGTGTCTTGAATGCCGGCTCGAAAATCACAAGGATCGCGTTGGTCATGATGGCCAGATTCATGGCCGCAGAATAGTGGTTGTGGATAGAGCGGTCCTGGATCCTAGGAAACCCCTGCAAAGGTAACGGTCGCAACTCGTCCCAGCTTCACTAACAATAGGGTGCACAGTGGGCCACGCGGACCATTGGGTTGTTGTCGCTGTTGTCATTGAGGAGCGCAGATGGGAACACTGTCGACGCAAAGAAACACCGACCTCCACAAGTTTGGGGTTCCCCAAGGCGAAATTCTATTTCACGGACAGCGGACTGTTATACCCATTCCACATGATGTCCTGAGCCTCACACTGTCTGCGAGGGACAGGGACCAGCAGACAAGGCTTATTGCGCAAGCGTGGAGGTTAGGGCACCCTTGATCTTCTCTATGGCCATGCGACGAGATAGGGGAGTAAACCACACCAGAGATAACCCAGGCCTGGGTCGCTATTCGTGCCGGCGGGCACTCAGGATATGTGTGCATCGTCGAGCCGAGCTGCCCGGTGACGACGTAGGTCCTGAAGCTGGTGTCTAGTACATACTACAATTTTTTATCGGATGGAACATGGCGTCAGAACTTACACGGTGGTAATCCCTTATTACTGGTAACAGCAGAGTGTCGGGGTGTTCGGCGCAAGGTTCGGTGTTCCTCATCTAACCCTGGTGGAAACTAAAACAGCCCCCAGTGAACTAGAACGGCAGAGTTTCTCGAGACGTGTTGCAGGAAATGCAGCCAGAGCCACCGCACCAGCGACTGGAGATAGGGGCAGTGCTCGGGCACGAAGGGTTGTTCTGATAATGAGCCTGCTCTTCTGGTGACCGCAATAAATCGATTAAAAACGGACCAGAAAATTTGGGGACGAACGTGAGGGTAAAGGAGCCGTCAGAAAAGAGGTCGGTGGACTCCACGGGCTCTGCCGTTCTAATTGGAGCGAGAATGTGGGACTGGTGTTCTAGTGTGGGAAAAGAGCGTGGACGACCAGACCGAGATCGACGACTGAAAAGGGGCAACCGCCCAGTGGCTGATGGCCATATCGGAGAAGGCCATCTGACCCAAAGACAGCCTAGTACGCAAAGTTTGTATTCGCGAAAAAAAAAAAAAGATGATGTGAACGAGGGTTCTTAACTTGAGTGTAGGGCATCACCGTTTGCGCCACGGGTTCGGAGGATGAAAACAGATTGGTCAAGGGTCTCATTACTATGATCTCCAGGGGGTAGGGCGAAAATGAATCAGGGATTATTGTGTTTCGTTTGTATTCCAGCCGGTTAGAGAGAAACGTAAGGAGGGGTTGAATCATTTTCAAGGCACGGGGGTTCCTCTTACACCTGAATTAGACGCTCAGATTTCACAGGACACGCTCGCCCCTGTGACGACAAACCTCTCGCTTTCCAGAGCAGCTTCCATGCCATCTCTCGCTTGATGTTGGCCCTCGAGGTCGTACCGATCCGATGTTTCTATACTCCGATCCGACCTGGGGTTCCCCTTACGGCTCCGTCCAAACAATACCCTTGCCGCTTCATTTGTTGGATCGGCGGAATTGCTCGAGTAAGTATGATCGGTTTCTCAATCAGAACACATAGTCTCGACCGATGGGTGATGCTCCGACGACCATGGGGACCTTTACGACATTACGAGTGAGGGTCACCCGACAGTCTTTACCTCATCCAGCCCTCTGGACGTTTGGGTCAGTCGAACTGATCAGGCGGGTTTCTCTAAACGGACATTTACCACTCACCCTGGAAACAAAGCTTGGGGGCCCTGTATTGGACCACCATCTTTGTACGCTTTACATACCTCAACAGCCACCTGATTGATTGACGAAGGAAAAGGGGGTCTGGCTTACCAGAATGTCCAAGTTGGCATTCATTCGCAGACGTGCATCTCATAGGAAAGGTCTGGGGTGTGTGTCTTGAACTCCGATATTGCAACAGCGAGCACGGATCTCCACCTATCTGGTAAGATTTAATCGCAGGGGTAGATCCACGTCCGATTTTGAAAGACTGCGTCAGCGGTCTAGGCGTGCCCCTCTTCGTGGCGTCGTCGTCAATGTAGTTTCTGACGCAGTCAGACACCCGATGTAGACCCTGGGGCGCGATTGTGCCCTACTCGAGCGATCGACATCGGCGTAACCGACGTCGCAAAACTGATGTGGGGACAACCATCACGAGTTCTTACTCGAGTCCTTATCTTCTTCGTTCCTCCGACGCTTCCATGGGTTCGAAATTCCCATCCACGCACGAGCCAGAGGCCTTGACGCTGGCGCGAGAAGATCCAGGTGATCTAAAGCATTCCAAGTTCTGAACAATGTAAGATGCTTTGACACACACACACACCACGTGAATGCCGCGTCCATGATTCGGGACTCGTTCTGGGACAAAGTAACCATGGAGGGATTGCAACCTGATAGAGTAGGTCGTAAGCGAACTTCCCATCAGGTGTTTCCCGCGCGCTCAGGAAGATCGGCGTGGAGTTTGACGGGTTACTGTGGATCATGCACAGCCTTACCCTTACCAGGAGAAAAAGAAAAAAAAAAGGACCAAGGCGCCATTTGTGCGCGATCTTTTTCCAGGCGGTTTCAATCGAGGGAGTTCCTTGAACTGGTGAAACTTTGCACCAAAGCGGAAGGAATCTGAGACCATTTGCACTAACCTTCGCTTAAAGCCGGCGTTACGATAAATATGGGTGGCCCATCTCTGATTGATGATTATAACGTCCTCTGTGCAGTATGTATGTAATTTGCTCGAGTCCCAGTAGCAGCACACACACATAAGCTTGGGTTACCCGAGCGAGCGGACGAGTGAGAAGAGACAGATTGAGGCACTTGGCTGGAGGCTGACCCGTGTGATGGACGATTTAGAGTTTGTCCCTCGTTCGTGAACCTTGTCGGCAAGACAATCGTTCTGGTTGTCGATTCAAATTCATGCTTGATTTGCTTCCGCGCGCGTTCGACTGTCCATGGGCGTCGACGCTTTTTTTATGTAGAATACCTCGAGGTTTATTGACATTACTATGTATACTAGGGATGGGAACCTCTATCGACCGGTTAAGTTTAAAAATACAACGGCTTAATGCTTGGGAAGGGGATATGCACGAGTGAACGAGGACGACGAAAACAAGGGGGAGATGACACGTTGGCAGAGAGACGAGACGTAGGCACAACACTACGAGAAATAAAAGGTATGAGGGGGATATATCACCCATCACCTGAAGATAGGGTGTACGCGGGGTGGGAGAGAGGATCAACAAAGCCCGAAAAAAAAAGGCCAAAAAGAGATATCGTCCGGACTATACCAGATGTGACGCCGGGGTGGGAAGAATGCGCATTCTTTTCGTTTTCTTTTTTTTTATGGAGGAGTGATGAAAATGCGGGTGGGTATCCAGTCAAAAGGAGATGCGCCAACTAAACGTTGTGGTCTCTCATCATGCGGCATACGCTGCGGTAGCCGCACCCCGCGTGGTCGGTGTTCCCGAGAGATCTGAGTTTCCATCGCCATCATTGGTGTCGTTGGCATAGGTGGTGTAGCCTCTGGAGTCGGAGGTGTTGCTGAGGGAGTACATGCCGCCATTGCTTCCCCGATGGCCCTGGCCTCCCTGACCGTTCATGTAGTTGTTCGAGAGTCCATAATTACCGAGAAGGCTGGATGAAGGGTTCGAGATGTCAGACGAAACAGAAAGTCTGCTTTGCGACGTCGATGAATTTTGATGCGATGGGAGCGAGTGTGACATCTGGAGGGAGGCGGCGGGAGTGGGTATCGATTGTAATGTCATGGGGTAGTAGATTTGGAGATCCGTTGTGGAAGCTGGGACAGATGCTCGGCGGTAGGAAGACGGATGGAGATGCTGTTGGGAGTTTGGATGGTGGCGATGGTGCGGATTCAGAGAGGGATCCGATAAGAGTGGATTCGATGCTGATGGCGTTCGGAATGGGCTAGACGAACCAACCGCATTGGCCTGGGCGCGTTGGGCTGGTGCGAGAATCCTCCGGCGGGCCTGGGGAGAAGGGTAAGACGACCGCAAGGAACAGCACGGGGTGGGAAATAACATACATTGATCATCCAGTTGGACACCTGGCTCATGCTGAGCCCTGTCGCTTGACACAGTTGCTTTTTCTCGTCCTCACTGGGGTATGGGTGGTCAGAATGACGGTGCAGCCAATCCTTGAGATAGTCCGTCACAGGTTTTGGCAGCTTCCCCCGCTTCCCTTTCGGCCGCTCGGCCATGGCAGCGGCGGGGGCGGGAAGCGAGGAGACGGGATTCAAGGGAGCAGGATGTTTGGAGCCATTAGCGAGAGAGTTGGACTGAGAATACTGAGGGAAAGAAGCCCATGAATCGAGATGCTCCTCGGATTTCGATGCTGGGTGGCGATCAGTCTCTGGGTTGGAGCTTGGACGGGTGAGGTGTGGAGAGGGAGCAGACCAGGAGTGAGTCGAGGTTAGGTAACCGTTGGCGGATTGAGGACCAGCCTGAGAGGGAGGAGACAGAGGAGAGGCGAAGTTGAAGGAGGAGGGGTTTGAGTATGAGGTGTAGGGATTGAAGGAGGGGGAAGAGAGAGAGGTGTCGAGCCTCGGACGAAACTTGTCCTCGTGGTCGAGGGCGGGGGGGAACTGGTACGAGTTGAGAGAGGAAGAATGGTGGTAAGGAGAGCGAACGGAAGCGACGCCGTTGCTGGCGGGATAGGACTTGGAGAGCCTGGCGGGGTTCTCGGAGTAGAGGGTGGGAAGAGAAGCGCGACGAGAGTCGGTGAGATGATGATGATCTCGAAGAGAATGGATTGGCGGTAGCTGGACACGATCGTCGGCGGCAGAGGGAGAATCGAGAGAGACCCTCTGTCGCTTGTTCTGGTCCAGGACTGGGGGCGGCGAGTCCGGGGTGTAGGGCCGCTTGTTGTCCCGCCTGGAGAGAGAGGAGGAGTCGGTGTCGACCGAGTTGGCGGAGGAGGACATTGGTCTGTCGGGATAATTGAGGGCGGTGGACGGATCGGAGAAACTGGACAGGTGTCGTGAACGGCCGGCCGAGGGAAGATCCACCTGTGCTACTCACTTTGACGAAGAGACAAGGGGCGAGGGAGAGAAGCGTTGATTTCGGGCCAAGATATTTGTAGGGCCTGCCGCCGGAAACAGAAAACTGTTTATTTAATCAAAACAAAAAAAGGAAAATAATTAGCGGAGGTATATAATAAACCGACGGAGGAGAGTCAGTCCAGAGAGAGAGATCGCACAGAGGACGGAGCCAAGGCGCGTCCTCGGGAGGTGGAATGACAGCTGCCATAATTGACACTTCCGTTCATTTCAGAGTTGTAATTTTCAAATAACTCACTCCAAATTCTCAAAGCAGAACCTACTGTCGGTTACGCAGAAATCGTCGTGAAACGGTATCATCCTCGTCGTCGGGTGCTGTGTGGCTGTTGCTGAAAGCGCAAAAAGAAAAAAAGAAAAAGAGGGGGGTGGGGGGGGAGAAAAGCAGGTGTGGGTGAGACAACTCGGTATATGCCCGAGTTCGCTCTCACTGAATTATATAAACCCGCTGGCTTCCCATCCATGCTCCGTGGGAAGATGGGAAAAGGCAGTGTCGATCACCCTCAATTTATCAACAGACTAGAGATCCTCGAACCCCAACTTTGGGTAAATTCGCTGCCGTCACAGATCGGGAAGTCTCCGAAGAACACAAAATCTGCCAAAAATCTATTCCCTTTTCCGCAGAATCCCGGTCAATAATCTCTCCGCCTTTTCCCTCTCCTTCTCGCTGACCTGGATCCCGTCCAAAACTTTGACGCCCCTGCATGCCCTCATGATCAATCCCCGGTACGCCAGTCTCCCGACGTACGCCTCGTCAGGTAGGTCCCGACGGAACTTTGCATCCAGCTCCTGCCATTGCCATGACGAGTGCTTCCCGTCCCCATCCCCGCTTCCCCTTGGCTTTCTTTCCCCATGCCTTCCCCCCTGATCTCCATCCTGCTCCGACGGCTGTAGTGCGCCAGGCACATCTTTGACCAATAGTGGCAGGTACCACCCCAAAGTGCACGGGTTCATCCTGTTACCATCACCAACACTCAGTTAGCCTTCGCGCCAGCACATCTGATCAACCCGACAGTGCGGAACGCCAGTTGCGTAACAACATCACTGTCGCCCTCTCCTTCCGGAGACACGAGCCAACGCCCTCGTCCCCGAAGGAAGTGTCCGTCCCCTTCGCCCCTTGCCCAAAAATGGAACCTCGTACCTGAAATCGACCATTTCAATCTCCCCCATCCTCTGCACCATTCTGATCAACCCTTTCGTCCCTTTCACCCTCGACCCGATTATGCTCAACTTCTTCATCCGGCTCAGGCCGTCCAACGGCCCCATATCCTCCAAAAAGTTGTAGTTCAGGTTTAGCACCCGCACGTTTGGCACCAGCGATGAAAAGTTGGCCGGCAGGCTCGTCAGCCGACACGCCGCCAACTCAAAGTACACCAAGTTGTAGCATGCTTCCGTCATGAACTTGCAACTCAGCGGGTTCCCTTAATCTTCATCAGTTTCGCCATCTCCCGAACACTTATTGTGAATCCGCTCACCCGAAAGATATAATCGCTTGATGTCTCTCACGTCCCGTAACGAAAGACTCCTGTGACTTCGTAAACCCTCCAACGATCTCTGCGGACGAAAAAAAAAAGACCACCCACAGTTTTCCCTTGGCCTGATTCCTCAGGCTCAGGTTCTCCAACCTCCTCATTCGTCCGCAATGTGATATCCCCGTCAGTGCGTTGTTGTCCGCATATAATGTCCGCAGGTTTGGGAAAAACTCCCCGTCCAGCCGTTGCAATTTGTTGCCACTTACTCGTAGGATTCGCAACTTGCCCAAATACGCCTTTCCCCCACTATCTCCACCCTCTCCAGCTTCCATCCCGAGTTCGCTCAATCCATTGTTGTCTGTATGTATAACAGCGTCAGTGCCTGGGAATACATCACCGCAATTACCGCATCAAACTGAAACAGAGCTCATCGGAGGCGCCGGCTGATTGCCGGCCAACCATCGATACAAGTGGAGCGAGCAACGGGGCATAGAATTGCAGGGAAAAGATCTCGTGCCTGCCTACCTAGATTCAAAGCGATCAATCCCCCAAGCATCTTCAAGCCCTGGATGTTGTCCAACCGATTCTGGCTCAGATTCAACATTTCTAATCTTGGCCTGCAACATATCATCCGCCCGATAATCCCCGATCATCAAACATCACACGCACCATCGGAATCCAGTCAGATCCACGTTTCGAATCTGGTTCGACTGTAGGCTGAGTTTCACCAAACTCTCCAGTCTTTGTAGCCCGTCGATGCTCCTTATCTTGTTTCCGTCTACCCGGAGCTCCCGAAGGTTCCTCAGGCAGTCCAGTTCTGTCGAACAGCACCCACCGTAAATCACCTGTCAAACGAAGCACTGCCAAACGTCAACTCACGACGTAGAGACTCTATGTCATTCCGACTAAGGTCCAGATGCTCCAGATTCGTGAGGTGACCGAACGATGTGACGTCTGTCAACCTTGTTTCCCCGCATCCCGCTCACATGTCAGTCCAGATCCATGCATGACGACAGATCGACCCACATGTTTGACGCAATGGACAGCGTTCTCACCGTGCCTGGGACCCCACTCAGCCAAGACAACTGATTGTCATTCCTACACAGCCGATCAGTCTGGCATCTCGTCCGGTCAAGTAAAAAAACCCACAGAGATAGACAGTCCAGCTGAGGGAGAAATTCCTTCAGTCGTGCGACACTTTCAATAGACTTTTTGGATAGGTCAATCGATTTTAGGGTCTCCCAATGTGGTTCAAACGGTTGGATGTCTGTTATCACCTGCACCAGCCGATCGCGTGCCACACCAAATGAACATTCCGTCAAAAATGTCGCATTCGGACCACCATCCAGCCTGTGTGTTTGCGATCGAGACAAACTTCGTCGGGCGGTCTCTCCTCCACTGGAGCGGTTCAAAGACGGAGAACATCTAGCAGAGATTGGTTGGATTCCATCTGTCGCCGGACGTGCGCCGCCGCCGCTCGTCTTTGAAGGAGACTCATCCTCATCTAACAAACAGAATGTGAGGTGATATTCAACGGGTGGGGATCCGAACCCACAGTCGTCCTGTAGATCATCTAGCATCCCCGCTATACGTTTTGATCGGATAGACGGTTCGAACAAATTCACTGTACTGCTTCTCCCAAACTTCTCGTTCCCTGACTCAGAGTCAGACCCTTCCGTGACTCCCCCGTTGAGCCCACGAATTGGTCCATCGCGTTTTCCGTCCGAAAAACTGACCGATCGCCGATGCTTTAGACCCGCAGGTGTCTTGGAGCGATTTGGGTCTTTGAGCGCGGAGACTGGGGTGACACTGTTGCTCTTCACCGTTCCAGATCGTCCTGCCGAAGGGAATGGGGTCGCTCCGGCAGATGTTGTCGTACTGGGTCGGAGAGGGAGTGGAGTGCTGAATATGGGGTTACTTCGGGGTGGAGGAGCTGGAAACTCCCGCAGTGGTACATCGTCCGTGATCTCTTCGTGTTGCTCCCCAGTATAATCCGCGAATTCTTCCTCGAGGCTCTCGTCTGAGTCTGTGAGTGGGTCGTCGACGACGACACCCGAATCTTCAGAATCCTCATCGTCGGGTTTCGGAATACCAGTCATTACCGGGCAGATCGCAGCCGATGAATCATCAAATGAAAAAGAGTTCAAAATTGCCTCCTCAGGGTCATCGGCGTCCTCAACAATCTCCTCAATCCGGCTTTCACTTTCTTCCTCTTGCTCCGAGGGATGGACGGAGTCTTCATCCCTCAAGCTCTCAATGTCTCGGAACGGGTCTTCGCTCTCTTCGTCTTCTTCTCGTCCTCGAGCAGTGGTCGAGGTGGCGAGCGCAGTGTCCTTGACCCACTTCATCGTCTGACGATCCAGCACCATCTGTCCGACCTTATCAGATAAAGCGCCAACGACATCCCCTGGCCCAATCCTCCGCATCTGCTTCGGGCCGGCGTGCTTAACGAACGATCCAGCACTCCCAGATGTGAGTGTGGTCCCCGCCACAGTGCTGGACGATACGAAGCGGTTCAAATCTTCATTTGGGCCGGGTCGGATGGAGGACGGAGGGTATGAAGGGCCATTGTATTCTAAGGGAGCGTGTTGGTCCTGAACCGGCTGCCGTATTGCAACGGTGTTCGTGGGTGTGGCTGGGATTACCGCGAGTTCTGGAGGTTTTGGAGCTCTTACGGCTTGTGGTTGCCAAACCTCGATGGACATGTTGCTAGCGTCGTGGGCCAAGTCATCCTCCGGTGTAGTCGCAGGGAAATGCTGTCTCGTAGAACGCGACGTTTCCTCAGGCTCCTTTGCCGGCGGAAGGCCATTGGACGCAATTCGAGTTACATGGGAGATCTCGGTGTCGTTGGAAAAAAGCCGCCGGGTGGTCTTCATGTCGCTTTTGATTTGGGCCATCAGGTCTGCTGCCTGCTGGCGATAACCGAGCGACGAATAGATCGAACGCTTGGAATTGGTGGTGTTCGTTGTTGACGATGGGGCGGATGTCTGGATAGTAGAAGGGAGGTCAAGCCGTTCTGATGAAGGGGTAAGCGTTGATTATTTCCAGCGGGATGGGAAACTAACTCGAAGGCGCGGGGGTGCGAGCCAAACTTTCCTCTGCGGACTGATCGACGATGCGACTGGGACCATTGGTTGAGATGGTTGAAAAGTCGCGAGCTTGGCGTATTTGTTCCATTAAATTTTTCGATTCGCCCACATAGTCCCTCCTTGAGTTTGGCCGTTCTGGGGGAACCGGGGTCGGCGGAGGTTCCTCATCGGCGTAGTCTGTTGCTGGGCTAAGCTTGATGCGTTTTGAACTTCTCATACGACTCATACTCTCGTCTTCCGCTTCAGATGTGGGCGAGGTTACGTGGGCGCTGACGTGTGCACTGAGAGTGGGGGTGACATTACTGCCAGCAACAGAGGGAGCATTGATGGCGATAGAGTCAACCATTGCGGATAGGTGTTCCCTGGTAAACGTATCGTATTGGAACTGGAAGAGTCGCAGGCGCGGATCTGTCGGCGGTGGGTTGTTCGAAACACGAGGACGAGTTGTCGGCGTGCTTTGTGGGATCGGACTAAGGTTTGGGGTAGACTGAGGGAGACTGAAGGTAAACTGGCCGTTCAAGCTCGGCTTACGGGGGTCAAAAGCTGCTAGGTTGGGAATATCGGTTTCGATTATTTCGTTTGGGTCGTGTTCGACTGTAGGATCGTCAGGATAATGGACTGTCGAAAGCCGGGACGGGATGGCTGGGGCTGCCGTAAGGTGAGAGGTGGGCAGAATGGGTGGTTCGGTCGACCGCTTTGGTGGAGAGGGGGGCTCAAACATACGCTCGAGAGCCATCGGACTGAAGAAGTCCTTCATCTTGCTTTTGTGGTTATGACCGGGTGTTTTTGGGAGGAGGGGTACGGCGGGAGCATCCTCACGGACGACAAATGTACCAGGAGCCACAGGAGATCTAGTTAGAGAAGCGGTGTTCTCTGGAATAAAGGCGGAGGGGAGAGCCTCGGTTAGAGATAGATCAGATGAGGTTCCACGAGACGACACAGAGTCCTGCCAGCGAACGCTGCCTGCCTCCTCGTGGTCGACCCATTCCTCGTCAAGTTCGTCCGTCTGCCAGGCCGGTCGGGACATCACGTGGAGAGGGCGATAGTCTGTAGTGTACGGTGATGTGGAGCGCGCCGAATACGATGAAGATGCACTGTGGCGGAAGTTCAAAACCTCAAACATGGCACGTGATCACCGCGTCAAGTTAATCCTCGTCCACCGTCCGAACGCTAGCGCTTTGGCCGTTGCTATTGCCGCGGCATACACACCCAGAGGCGATTTCACCGAAGGTCGGTGGAGGTTTTTCATGTCGCGGAGACCTGTCATTGTCAAATCGCAATCCCAACACCAAAAGCCCTTTTGCAGCCGCCTAAGCTGGTCGTGGTGTCTCGAGAAGCAACGGATTCAATTCTCCGTGAACTTCCCCAGGGACGACCTGTCCTTGCTTTCTTGTTTCACTTTTATCATTTGAGTATAATGTGAGTTGTCCAAGAACTCGTCGATCAAATTGTCAACTGGTGCCAGGGTAGTCCCGCCTCACACAAGTCTGTTCGCTCGTATCTATTGAAACTTGGGTCCACCGCAACCGGCGAAATTGTTCGGGCACTTCTCACTCGCTACTTGGTCGACTACAGAGACTGGGACTGTCTGCCAGGCTGTCGGTGGCTCCAGTTGCCTACCCTCCCTCGTCAAGAATTTGGGGTCGGAGCAATGCGAGCCAGTTAGGAACGGACGGTGGGAGTCGTTGTTCATCTCTCCGCGGGGCACGACGGGACCCTCAAGTACTTGGCCGCATTCCGCGACGTCAACACCCTCAAGATCTGGGGACTGTCCACGTCTGTCCTTGGGGATTCTTCGATTCAGAGGTGTTTTTCGAGCACCACCCATGGCTCGAAGAAAAAACTCTCCTTGCACGATCAAGAGATGGTCCATCACCGCTCTGTGTTTCCCAGCATCCAGGCCTCACCGGGAGGTTATGTCTCGATACCTGTTGCGGCTCAGGCTTCCTTCAATCTGTTCGCCTCCTCCTCTAACTCTCCTTGAAGACCTGTGAAATTACGACCGTGGGTTTTTATTGATGGAACTCAGCGACGTGATCAAACATCACTTCGTGCTTGGATCTATCCTACACCGGCTTAGATCAACCGGAGTCATTCGCCCCGCACGATCCCCCGCGAGGCCAGCCGAGGTATATCGCACATTCGCAATCCCATTGACCCACTGGATGGCGTCCTACCTTCCTTTGCGGTTTCAAAATTCGTCAAGGTAACATTTCGCAAGCGGTGCGGATATTGAGAAAGAAGGTTGATGAGCTTGCACAATGAGACAGGGTCGGCAAAATACCCCACCGATTTAGAGGAGGCAGCGGTATGCAACGACGAAGCCTGGAAATTACGTTCAATCGCCTCCTCCTTGTCGAGTACTCGGGGGTTGTTAGGATCGTGGTGGAATTAGAAGGGTTTCTGCCGGAGTTTTGTGAGGTTGGGGAACTGTCAGTCGTAGACATACCTGTCGAGGATCCATCCGACGACCTTTCCGAGGGCTACGAGACGCACGGTCTTGGAGATCATCAATACGGTACGCCGGGGAACCTAATCTATAGATATCACCGCCTCTAGATCTATTTGACAATCTTGCCGAGATTTCTGCCGTTCTCTCTAAGTCTATGATATGGAAACTTGGTTTATTCGGGTCTGCCTCGTGGAACCTCTCCTGGAGATAGTCCTAGAGTGGTCTGTTTATGCGACTCGTGCTTGGATTCATAGCGTCCCACCGACAGATTCCATTGTCTCGTGTGACCGTAAGTATGACTGGATGAGATGCTCAAGATCGAATAAGAAGCTCACGAAAGGAGATGCGGTCGGGCCATCAAGGATCGCTAATTCCTCTTCTGTAAATGGAAGTCTCGGGATGATTATTGTGCGCAACGGTATGAGTAGTGAGATGACGATCGGAAATCCGATGGCAGCTGGCGATGTCGTAGTCAGCAGGAAATCTTTGGGCGAGAAGACAAACAAGTAAGTCGAACATACCGATTGTCTGTGTAATGGCCATGGTAGCGCCGAAACCAATGAGTTGTATCGCCACAAAAAGCAAGATTCGATTGCGTCTGACCCTCCGGAGTGGTTCTTTCGGTGATACCGTGGCCCTGTCACGGATAAGATAGTAGATCTTTGTCGTGATCCCATTGTTATTCAAGGCATCCAGCCCCATATACCAGCTGGATGAGTGTCAACTGAGGCCAGTCAGAGCCAAAGGAGTCGACATACAACAATCCACCAAGTACTCCTCTGGGTATCAGGGAAATAACGTGCAGAAACGGACCTGTGAGAAGTACCAAGCATAAAGCACCCTGAGCTAGGTTGCTGACCCGTTGTTCTACGACGGAGACAGGCACCTCGCGAGAATCGTGCCTACCATCTCTTTCGCGAGACTTTTCTGCTTTAACGTCGTTCTCTTCGTCACGTTTGTTGTCCGTATGTTGTCCCCAGATGACCAAGGAGGCTGTATGAATTGGAGCTTGGGGGATAAGACCGTTAGGAGCAGGAAAACCCAGAAGGCCAGCAAAAAACGTTGTGATTCCCAAGAGGAGGAAATCGTAGTGGAAACCAGGGGGCTTCTTGAGTGGGAATTCCGAACCCTGCGCCATGAGGGACTACAACCTCCATCAAGATGAGGGACGTCCGCCGGAATATTTTTTACGCACGGAAACGTTGTGGTCGAAGAAAAAGAGCACCCATAGGGCGAGTCCGAAGGGGAGAGCAATTCCGACCCACTTCCCATCGAGCAACCAAAACTTCACGAGCAAAGATCGACCACCAGCAGGGCCGAATGCACTGCCAACGGGAAGAGTGTTTGGATTAGCGGCGTTGAACCTTCCCCAATATGCAACGCCAGAAGACGCTACAAGAGCGATTGGCATTCCATAATCCGCGAAAAATCTTCTGACTTTGCGGTGGAAGAAAACCGATTGCGATAAAGTTTGGAGGGAGAAGCCGATGACGACCATCAGCAGGGCGCAGATGATTCCCACCAGGGCACCTTCTTCTCCAGGGCCAGAGTACGAGACAGGGAATTGCCTGGTGATCACTTGGACACCATACTGCAAGTAAACCCAGGAAACATAGAAACCAAAAGTGTCACATGAGAACAGCGTGACATATCTCAAGAAGTTACACCCTTAAAGTTCGAAGAGAGGATTAGGTATGTTATGGGGTGATTTATCTACTCACAATTTAGAAGAGCCGACACCCAGTGGAATATCGCACCCCAAAGGTATACCCATCCCATAAACTGCAGGTAATCCGGAGCATCCGAAGTCCTGCCCAGAATGTCGTAAATCGTCTTGTTCAATACGGTGATAGGACCTGCGACGGGAGGGTGAGTATCTTAGAATTATCACCGTTTCAACACCTAAAACCTACCTGTAACGCCTGCTATGCACAAGGGTTGTCCGCCAAACACCGAGAATACCCCAGCAGCCATTGCAGAAGAAAGTAAAACCTCCGTAACTCCATACCTTCCAGTAGTCTCGATGAGATCCAAAGAGAAGGCGATCCCTGGAAGGACGCTGAAAGCGATCACGTGAGTTTGGTCGCTTTGTCAGCATAAGATGGAAGCACAGTACTTGGCAAAGAAAATGAGTGCAGTAGCCGGAACCACTCGATAATTCCAGGCATCTGTCCAGTCGCTGGCGTAATAGGGGGTACGAGAGGAAATGTCATTCCAAATACCAGCCCCAATCTTCAGGGATTTAATGTCCTTCAGGGGACCTGGTTTTGATCCAGCGACGGGCCTGTCAGGAGACCGCAACGTGACTGAGGGACCAGAGTCATCGGACAACCCGTCAATAGATGCTCTCGCTGATATCGAGGGTAAACTGCCTCCCGCCGAGTACTGGTTTATTCCGACGTGCTCGACGTTCGAGGACATCCAGCCAGAGACCGTGGTGTTGAACAGCAAGTCTTTGATGACTTTCCCACGGCTGCGAACCATCAGGTTCAGGAAGGCGAAGCAGAGCGTCAGCGCTGGATGTAGCTAACGTTTACGTAGAATACGTGTACACCCCGAACCGCCGCTAGGCGTACGCAGGCACAAAAAGAAACTACAGCGGATTCCTCAGGTGATACCGTTCAATGAGGATATCCTGCACTCCCTCCTGGGCGGCAACCCTACCATGGCCCCCGTACTTTATTTCCACAAAAGCCAGCTTGACTCCGTCGGAACGAACAACCTCGTTCACAACAAACGCATCATCCGCCGTTCTTGAAATTGTGACAGCGTCGTCCCTAAGTTTACGGTACTGCTGGTGTTTGGTTTTGAGTGCGGTAAACTCCTCTTCGGATGTGGAGAAGGGAAGAGCATGGAACGAGGGAGGCGCCGAACCCAGAACTGACGAAATTAGCTGATCAAAAACAAGAATTGCATGAGAAATTGGGGTGTTGCCGTCATCGTGGGAGTGGACGATCGTGACTGGGGATTTGATTTCGTGGATGCGTTCGAGAGTTTGGAATTGTGTGTAGGTGCATGCCAACAACAACTCTAGGAGTGTGGGTGAGTCGGGGATATTCGAAAGAGAGTCCCGCGCGTACCCCATCCCCCGGGAATCAGTTTCACCGGCCGCAAAACCGGGATTCCTCCCGGAGCGAAGGTCTCCATGTAGTGGGGAACGCTAGCTTGGCTGCCCATTATAACAAGGCCACGGAAGAGTTGGTCGAATTCTCCCTCAGCCCGCGCCACGCTTTGGGTTGCGACGCCGGCGCCAAGACTGTGTCCGATGACCAATATATCTTCGGGTTTCGCGCCCTGACCAACCAGCCATTTGATGGCGGATAATGCGTCGTCTATGGTACCGCGCTCGGTTGGGTACCCGGTGCTCTCGGCAAACCCTCGATAATCGATTGCGAGGACATTGACTTGCATACGGGAAGAGAAGGTGGAATATATCTGGACTCTCGTGGGAACAGCACGAGTTGCAGCATTTCCGTGGAGGTACAAAACCGTTGGGTACTCTTTCAAGGCCGCGGGGACGAGAGATTCAGCTTTGGGAGCATTGACAACTTCCGGGAGTATCCTCGATCTGAAGAATGGTTCGGAGAACGTGAACCATGAGCCGAGAGTGACATTGTCCGTACTTGTGAGGATCAGGTTTACGGTTTTGAGAGCTGTTTGCCAGTTAAGTCCAGCAAGTTCACGGGTAAGGCGAGGAGAACACACGAGATAGCCCGAACTCTTCAGGACGGGAGAAATTGGCACCCCACGGCAGTTTCAAGTTGTGCATAAAGATAACACTGCGTTTTCAGAAATCAGTGCAGCCCGAATACTGGATGCTTTTTAGACACATACTTGCGTTGTACCGGAGGGGTGAGGAGGGAAAGGATTGCGAAAAAATACACAATGCCAACTACCGTAAGTGCATGCCTGGATTGCCAACCCATCGTGCGTCAAGGCGTGGTCAATCACCGGAGCTAATGGCGCAAACCTCAGTCGTTCTGGGATGTATGAGAGGCCGGTACGTTTTGGTGGCGAGGTCACAGTAGGCTTTTCGCCCGCGTTCTCACCCATGGCGGCTGATGTGATGTTCAGCCTTGTGGCAGAGGTACATCAACATCAACGTTTCAGACACTGTTTACCCAGGCGCCCAGCTACGGGATTAGGCGGTCACGCCACGATGATGATGCCGTGTTGGGGGAATGCAAGATGCGTTGAGATGAAAAACGAGGAACGGTATGTACGGTATCCTTAGTTACACTGTGCAGTCCATATGTTATGATGCTGTAGCAGGAGGCGGCCTGTATTTTACAACCCACGGGTGTTGTCGAACTTGAGTGAGGGGCAATCGCTCAGCAGGGTTCTTCCTCAACAACTGTAGTTCAGATGGAACCATCAGAGACGCGAATGAGGGGGAGGGTCCAGGGAGGCTTACCCTTCGAATAAGGTCTGCCGCTTCGGATGACACGGAGTCCGGGATGCGTAGATCCACCTTGCAGATTCTGCGATATGTTGCTACAATGGGCGTAAGACAAGGTAGAGGGTTGGAAGTGGAGGTCCTTACCGTGTTGACCACTCAGGTCTTCAAAGGGCGGTTTTCCGACCAAGAACTCAAAGGTCAAGACGCCGAGAGCCCAATAATCTACCTTCTCAGAATGTTCCCTCCCCTCGATCATTTCTGGGGGAAGATAGTCCAATGTCCCGCACATGGTTTTCCTCCTATTCGAGGGCGCATGAACGCTCCACCCAAAGTCTCCGATCTTGAGTTCACCATTGATCCCGATGAGGAGATTCTCGGGTTTAATGTCTCGGTGAATTACGTGTTTGGAGTGGAGGTAGATGAGAGCGTCGGCCATCTGGTCAACGTAAACAGCACTTCGGCGTTCAGAGAAGCGGCCATACTTCATGAGTTGTTTGTACATCTCGCCCTTGCCAGCGAATTCTAGCATGAGGAAGATGCGGTTCTCGTCGTGGAAGTAGCCGTAGAGACGAAGGATGTTGGGGTGTCTAAGGTTTTGTTGGATCTCGATTTCGCGTCGAATCTGTTTCTCAACCCTGGACTCCACAATCTCCTTCTTGTAGAGGCACTTGAGGGCGAGGATATAGTGGGGTTCGACCTTTGTCCGAACCATGTAAACGTGCCCAAATCGGCCTTTACCCAACGGACGACCGATGTCAAAGTCATACAGGTGCCAGTCGCGAGTTGGTCGGTCCCTGTCAAGGGGATGAGAATTGGTCAACGGGAACGTATAGGATAGGAGGTCCTCACTCTGAATAACTGGAGTTTATGTTGAGCAACTCCTCAGTCTCCTCTGAGGCAGGTTCGCGAGCGGCGGCGGCATCGTCGTTATCTAGGCCACCATCATACGACCCAATCTCGTTGGCCGAGGGTCGCGCGAGCGGGGGGCTGGGGGTGGGTTCAGGCTGGGAGGATGAGGTGGTGGAGGCAATTGTCTCGGTTGGTGACTTTGATCTGGACTCGGAGGGTTTCACTGGTGCAGCCCTTGGCTTGACAGTTTGGTTGAGGGTGGCAGAGGGTTGTTTCTTGACGGTGGTGGCGATACTCTTTGTGGGGACAAACTTGGGTTTTTGAGACTTATTGAGGGATGTAGTGGAGGCGGCCTTTTTAACAGGGGGAGGGATGGTGGTCGTTGGGAGCTTCTGTGGTAAACGAGTGGAAGCGGAATTCGATCTAGTGTGTCCCGGTGCCGGTGCAGCGTACTTGGAGAGCATCTTGGAAACATTGGTCTGGGAAGGTTGTTTACGCAACACCCCAGTCGTCGGTTTCGTCGGTTGCTGCTTGTTGAGATCCAGGGCAGACATCTGCCTGGTGACCGTTGCGACCGAGTTGGACATGGTGTGGGATGGCATCGAGTATCGCTCGCTCGCCAGTTGAGGACAACGCGCGGGTGGTTCAACTTGAGGTTTCGATCTCCGACGCGTCCCGGTCACATGTCGTTGTTTCCCACGCCTGCTCATCCCACATAACTTGTCCCAGGGGTGGAGGTACTCGTTCTGACCATCCAGGCGGTAGTTTCCGTACGCACAGTTTGGCAATGTACATAACTCATGATAACGAGGGTGGGAAACGTGTAAACACGAGATCTGTGCTGTTTTTTACATCTGTACTTCAGAGAGTCAGCTGCGGCCTGCACATATGCGTGCTAGGAACACTTGTATTTCCCTCGCTCTAAGGGATACTTTTTACGCGATTTTCTCCTCCGCTCGCTGCCTCGAATCGGCCTCGGCTGGGATTCGGAAATGGATGGATTGCCGTTGGCGCGGAGTTGGAAAATGTTCGGAGGATTGCGGGTCACTTCGCCTGTTCCGGCCTTTGCTCGACTTTGCATACCCTCCTTCTAAAATTCTCCATGGTCTCGAGAACTCTCTCCGCGTCCTTGACCCGTTCGCTGAGGACTGTCTCTAGGAACTCGGTATGCTCCAAACTTTCTCTGAGAGATCCACCCAGTTTGCTTAACTTCGACTGACAGAGACGACCGCTGAGGACGTTCGCGACAGCGACCAACCTCTCCCCTATAACCCAAACAACCACCCTTTCGAATGGTCTTACCGTCGCTACAGAGTCTCACCCCCATGCTCAAACCGCTACAGTCGGTGTCTGGATAGATGCCGGTTCCAGGGCGGAGACTGATGCCACCAACGGAACTGCTCACTTCCTCGAACACATGGCCTTCAAGGGTACCGGCCACCGTTCCCAACACGCACTGGAGCTTGAGGTTGAGGATATTGGCGCCCACCTCAACGCTTACACATCTCGGGAGCAGACTGTCTACTACGCCAAGAGCTTCAAGAAGGACGTCCCCAAGGCTGTTGACATCATCAGTGATATCCTCCAAAACTCCAAGCTTGACGCGTCTGCCATCGAAAGGGAGCGGGACGTCATCTTGAGGGAGCAACAGGAGGTTGACAAGCAGTTGGAAGAGGTCGTTTTCGATCACCTCCACTCGGTCGCTTTCCAAGGTTCGTGTCTTTACTCCAACTTTTCTCTCTCATCTGACTTACCTTTTACCAGGTCAACCTCTTGGCCGGACAATCCTTGGACCAAAGGCCAATATTCTCTCGATCAAGCGTGACGACCTCTCCAACTACATCAAGACCAACTACACTGCGGATCGTATGGTCTTGGTTGGAACCGGTGCCATCGATCACCAGGAGCTCGTTTCTCTAGCTGAGAAACACTTCTCTTCCCTCCCTGTTTCCCCCAACCCCATCCCTCTTGGTCGCCTCTCACATCCCAAAACGGGATTCATTGGCTCTGAGGTTCGCGTCAGGAATGACGAGCTTCCCACTGCCCACATCGCCATCGCCGTGGAGGGTGTGGGCTGGAGCTCCCCTGATTATTTCCCAATGCTCGTCATGCAGTCGATATTCGGAAACTGGGATCGCTCCTTGGGATCTTCGTCGCTCCTCTCCTCCCGTTTGTCTCACATCATTTCTTCCAATAATCTCGCGAATAGCTTCATGTCGTTCTCAACCTCTTATTCCGACACCGGTCTCTGGGGTATCTATCTCGTGAGCGAGAACCTCATGAACCTTGATGACCTCGCCCACTTCACCCTAAGGGAGTGGACGAGAATGTCCATTGCCCCCACGGAGGTAGAGGTCGAGAGGGCCAAGAGTCAGCTGAAGGCTAGTATGCTCTTGGGCTTGGATGGAACCACCGCCATTGCTGAGGATATTGGACGGCAATTGGTCACCAGCGGCAGGCGGATGACACCGAAGCAAATTGAATTCGCCGTCGACGCCGTTACTCCAGAAGAGATCCAGCGTGTCGCCCAGAAATACCTCTGGGACAAGGATGTACGTCATGTCTTACCCTCCCAGTGATCCCCTGTTGAACATTTCCTTCCAGATTGCTCTCGCTGCCGTCGGTTCCATCGACGGCCTGCTCGACTACAGTCGCATCCGCAACGACATGTCCTCTATGATTTATTAATTCGACACTTCATACGTAGAAATCCCGTCCACAGTAGACCAACCATTAAATTTGACCTTCATAATCTGAAAATATCGTCTGAACACGCGAGCGAACTCGATGTGTCAGTCCACCACCTAAGGACTTCTCTCTGACAAGCCAGGGAATTGTGGGCGAGATGTCCGATTCCGACCGTGACGATCGAGTGTAAGTAGAAACCTGGCACCGCATCACGTCTCCTCCCTCCCCCTTCGATGAGTGCTACGGTACCCAAAGTCACGGCAGTTGTCAAGACCGCCTCTAGAGGCAGCCTGCGACCCACTCGACGCGCACCAGAGATACGCAAACTCCTGAAGAGGGATGAGCGCGGTTTGCCAATTCCACACATCAAGAGCCTTGTCCTCCGAGACACCCACCAGTCACGGCTGCAGGACCACTATTACAACACCCTCCAGGACGACCTGATGTACATGACATACGTACACGAGTCCGCTCCGCGCCCTCCACCACGAGCAATCCGTCTCGCCTACGATCCGGAGGACCCGTACACAAAAAACCGTCATAACCCGCCCGTCGGTGGTTCACAAATCGGAAAAAAGCCCCCTCCACCTTCTACCCCCCAAAACGTCGTCCAGCTTGAACGTATCCAAATTCACACTATGGTCAAGGAGGCGATCAACAGCAAGAGTAACCTCTTAGGCGCAATTGCCGCGTTCCGTGCTATCTCAGGGGAGAACCCCCAAGGTGGTGGGGTTCACACTTCGGAAGGCGTGCAAATCGTCCGCGCCGTGAAGACCGTCGGAGGTTGGTCACGTACAGGAGCGCCACTGGGTGTCAAGGTCGACCTAAAGGGGCCCAGAATGTACGACTTCTTGTCAACTCTCGTCGAATTTGTTCTCCCCCGCCTGCGCGAGTTCAACGGTATTCAATTACCGGGCTCCTCCTCGAACATGCAAACTGCCGCTGGGGTCAGTGGGGTCGTCAGCTTCGGTCTGCCACCGGAGGCCATGGGGCTATTCCCGCAGATCGAAGTTAACCTTGATTCGTACCCAAAGAGTTATGGAATGCACATACATTTCATCACTAATGTGGAGGGACAGGGGGCACAAAACAAGGCTAGGGGTCTGCTCAGTGGGTTTGGTGTACCGTTCATTCGAAAGTAATACTCATAGTACGTCCTGTTACCTCTTGCCTTTGGCTTGTCCTACACGGGTTAACCCACATCCTTAACCCAAGGCAATCTCTCTCTCCCGCTTGGTAAAATTAGAAGTACCTCAGAACCCTCTTTACATTAATACAGAGAATCCTTGCTGTTGACGTATACAGCAGACCGCGACAATTGCCCTCATCTGATGAAGAAGACAAAAACAAAACACAAAATGCGAACGAAAACACTCTGGAAGCGCAGTGCGGACAACGAAATTACGACTTATCGACCTTCTGCCATTGAATGTCATTCAGTCGGCTCCTCGACAGCCGAGTGCGACCCCCGTTGGTGCCACTCGATCCTGGGGGCCCCGAGCTGGTGGTTGCTGGTTCCTGCTGGAGGGGCCGGCCCACATGTCGAGTCAACAGGACATTCTCTGACGTAGTCCTCCTCGCTTTCTTTTGATACCTCGGAGTCCCAACCCCGCCGGTTATCCCCTCTCGCGAAGACGTGGAGCTTCCCAAACTGGCGGAGGTACTGGGTTTTAGGGCTGGGGCGAGCGTGGGCATAATCTCTCTTGCCAGCTCCCTCACCAGGACAGCCCCATCTTCCTTGCTAAGCTTGGCAACTATTTCGTAGATCCCATATCTCTCGACCAGTATCGCGCGGTTAGGATGGACGTCACAGACCGTCTTGACGATCCTCAAGAGATTAAGTCGAACAAGTGCCTTGCTGTGTCCAAGCCGGTCGACAACGCGTTTGAAAAACTGCGATTTGGCAATTCCGATGGCGATGTTGGTGGACAGGCGACAAATCTTCAAGAAGGGATCCAACAGCCCCTCGAATGAGTTGGCTTTGGCGGAAACGAAACATTTCAGTAACGCTTCCAACGTCTCTGGTTTCAGGAGTTTGTCTTCAACTCGAGCGGTTTCGTCTTGCAACCTGCATAGTGTGAATGATATCGGACGTAGTCGAGTAAAGCGGCAAACACCGACCAAGAATGAATCGCTTCCAGCGCGCTGACTTGGAAGTAAGGATCACTTAAGAGCTTCACATACATCCCTAGTCCGTCGTGCTGCCACAAGAGTTTTCTGCAGCTCTTCCCAGCGCTCGCGAGGTCACATAAAATCGGGAGCGCAAACTGTTTGAGAGGGGATTTCGATTCAATGACACGCTTCAAGCTGGGAATGATGCCAGCCTGCGCAGCCTCCTCCTGCCGGGACTTGTTCAACCGACAGAGGTTGAAACATGTTTGAAATATGTGATTAGAGACCTCCTGCCAATGGAATAAGCGTGATGCTAGGAGTATGGGTGCGTGAAGATGCCTACCGCGTTATATGATCCAGAACTCTGTTCGTCCAGAAGCCGAATAAGGATTTCTAACGCATTCGCATTCTGCAGCACTTCAAGCAAAGTGGCATTCATCGAAAGTTGTTTGACAGCCTTCAGCATATTCACGAGGTATTGCGGCTCCAAGAGTTCGCATGCCCGAAGCAAGCCTAGAAAGGTGTTTGGGATGGGATCCAGAGCCCTTGAACGTAATGGAACACTTACGCCGCACGATCTTCCTCGTCCCCAAAGCATTCCGAACGTGAATGTCCGACTGTGTCACTTGCGAGAACACCAGTACAATTTGAACGATCTTTTTCTTCATCTGATCTGCGACTTCATCACGGGTTGCCATCATGTTGAGGAGGGCGGATGTTAGTGGGTCTAGCAACCCCTCCCGAATAAACATGCGACAAAAGTCGTTCTTGGTTGTGGGACTCTGAAGTTCGAAGACGCTACCAATGCCATTTAAAGCATCGACGACAAGCTCGGTCTGCTCGGCATAATCTTCATCTAGAAGATCGACTAGCACCTTCAATCCTCGACATCTAAAAGGGTTCAGCCTCAGGTAATGGATCTCAGTTTCTGACGTACGAGATGAACATCTGTAAGGTAAGGACAGATGTATTGCACAGGAGGCGGATGAAATTTGATGCCTCAAGTCGGCATTCAGAGGGGTACTTCTTTGAAGCAAAGCCTTTGAGGTCCTGTTAGTATGGTGCCTCTTATTGCAGTGGGAGATCGGTTTACCCATCACAACCGGAATCCCACTGACGGAAAGTCAACGTGTTATAACAGCTGGGGAGGCCGGATTGGTACATACCCAATCAAACAAAAACTTTCAAGAAATCCCGCGTCTTCGGTGACAAGCTATGTAGGATGAGGACACTTCCGATTTATGGGTGTGGGGAAGGAGCGTACTAGATTTACGATGTGGAGGAGTTTCATGTTCACCTCCCTTGAACAATTTCCTTCCAAAACTTCCAGTATCGCAAGCATTCCGTGAGAAGAAACGAGTTGTGACAGCATTTCCGGGGCGTCCGTGAGGATGATCAGCTGGGTAAAAGTAATTATCAGTGGGGATGGCAGAAGAAAGGAAAATCGGATGAATACCAGCTGGTTACATGCTTCCTGTAACTGAAAGTCAGGTGCAGCAGGTGTGAGTTCGTCGATCAGTTGGTTAACCGAGTTACAGAGGCGGGCATGCTTGTCTCTCTGGAGGTTGGCTTCCAAGTCATCTTCTGCAAATCCTTCGTCAATCTGCAAGAGTTCAATATTGTGAGGCGACAGGGAAGGACTACTTGACTCACCTCTGCAAATGGATCTTCTTCATCGGAGTGTTCATCTCCAAGCTGAGGAGATCATATTAGACCTGGAAAACGCCCGTGAATTCGAGACTATACCGACCCACGATTTGCTCGAAAGTCTTGTTGTAAGCTGAAGTGGTGGTACCGCTGTCGTTGTATAAACATAGGGGGTACTAACTTGCGCCATGGGTACTCACTCGAGCTGCTTGGCTTGGCAAAGAACACGTCATCGTAGTCTTCATCGTCGGTTTCTGTATATTTTTTGAACTCCGCACTTTTGCTCGAAACGCGTCTGACCTCGGATCGGCCATAAGACCCAGCGCTAGAAGATGACCGGGAGTGGGAGCGGGCAGACTTGGGCCCACTGGATGGTTGAATGGGTTGAACGAGCGGACTGAGAGATTGTCGTTTGACGTCAGATAGAGATGCCGTCATAGGGCCAGGACTGATACGAGTAATCCCGACTGCCTTGATGTCGTCAGGGTGAAAGAGACCTCTTTGTGGAGGGTTCTTGTTCTACGACATGGTGAGCTGTATGCGCAGTAAAGGAGGGATGAAAGGTTGTACCCGGAAGTCCGCGACTTTCCCAAGTAATTGCTCATCGTCTTCGTCGACCGCCAGGTCGGAGTAATCTTCGACGATGGGGCCGATATCCGTAGGAGGTTTCGCAAGCGGGATGGTCATACCAGGACCGGAGGGACTGCGCGTGGGTCGTATTGTCAGCGCGTTATCATCAGTCTCCTGTCTTTCCTCCTCCGTCACAGGTTTTTCAAGGGCTGCATAGTAACATGAGAAAAAAGTCCCGAGCCTTACGTGGAACAACGTTGCCTTGTAATTTTGTCAGGGATGGACCCTCCTCGAAATCGTCGTCCCAGTTGTCGGTTTGTTCTTCCGGTGGCTGGAGGACAAAGTGAAGAGGCATCGATTCGCGAATCTGAGTAGAAATGAGAGGTTTTATGTTCGTGTTGGACAGTGTGCCGGCTTTCCATGCATTAAGCATGGAGACAGTCGACTGGGAACCGCCAGAGGTAGAAGATGATAGAGCGTTAGTAGGTCCTGCTGGAAAAACCGAGTCGGTGGGGGAATGCGGAGAGGGAGGCCGGTAGTGTGATCCTGGGCGACTTCGCACAGGATGTTTTGAAGGTCTTGAAGGAGCTAGAACAGAATTACGAACGTCCGTTGGAAATCTAAAGGCACGTACACCTCAATGCTTCGTTCCACTCTTGAACTTTCAGCACCGCGTCGTCGAAGTTATAGTTGCTACGCGGTCTCCTACCGTCGGCGGCGGACGGCGTGCCTTGTTGCGCCTCGAGCTGTTTCCGTGCTTGAACCATCCACGGATGTCGAAGGAGCTTCTTTGCGGAGATACGCAGGTTTGCATCCTTCTGGAAACAATGGTAAAGGAAGTCCTTCACAATTGGTGAGGCTCCCTCTGGTATTGGAGGACAGTCATCCTGCACTATCCGAAAGAGGGCGGGCATCGGATTCAGAAAGTGATATGGTGGTTTCCCCTCAAGTAATTCGATCACCACACAACCTACGCTCCTACGTAGGGTTCATTACCCAGTTTTCGTCAAAGGTGTTGTTTACGTACCAGATATCAGAGGCCGTCGTAGCACCAGACTGTTCGATAACCTCAGGGGCCACTGCGAGAAATTTAAGCAATACGTCAAAAGAACAAAATGTCGAGACATACTCCAGTATGGGCTGCCGACGACGGCATCATCGCGGGCTGCGGTTGTGGTATTCGCGGCAACCCCAAAATCAGCGAGTTTAACACAGCCATCCTTGTTCGTTAAAATATTTGCGCCCTTGATATCTCGATGTATTACACCCTGGTCGTGAAGGTACACCAATCCTTCGAGGACCTGGCATATGTACACGGCTACTAGATTTTCTGGGAATTTTCCGAACCGTTTGCAGATAGCGTGTAAGGACCCATTCTCGCAGAACCTGCGGAATCGAATCTAAGGAAAGGGTCTGGGAACACAAAACGTGACACACTCCAGGATGATGTACAGGAATTCTCGTGTCTTGAAGAATCCCTTGTATTTGACGATGTTCGGATGCTGAACCTGGGTCAGCAGGTGGAGCGGACTTGTTATAGACACACACATTCAGATTCTTGAGCAAGTCAATCTCTGACTGAGGCGTGCAAGTGAGTGGTCGGGACGAGGGTGTAGGAGGGATCGTGTACCATGATTTGGGATATCTCGCCCTTCGGTATATTGGCCAGCGTAATCTCCTTTACGGCCACAGTCTCCCCCGTGGCCCAATTGAGGGCACCTGAGCGCGAGTGAGAATACCGCTTAACGTGGAGGAGTTGAGAGAACGCACGATAAACCTGACCGAACGCGCCTTTCCCGAGACAATCACCGAGTTGCTGAGACGGCCACCGTGAGCGAAATCGCAAAACAAATGTGCTAGCAACCGTACATAGTCATTTAGCAACTTTGGAGTGCCGTTTCCAGAACTTGAGGGTGTATTCGCACCTGGCGATGGTGATGGCGATGGCATGGGGATCAGTATGCGGGGAAGGGTATATCGTCGACGTGGGGCTCTTCAAGAACGGGGAAAAAGAAAGAGAGTGGGTTCGAACGCGGGGATTGCTGTGTGAGTGGCTTCCACTTGGACTCTCGAGTTCAAATGTTTATCCACCGTCGCGATCGTGGCGGATGGACTTTCTCAACCTTATAAGTAAAAACGTGATCGTGGCCTGCCTTGTCGAGCGCTGCGGGCGTTCCGAGAAAACTATATCCTCCATTCCGTATTCTACGATCCAAGGAACAACAAGCAGGTCCTAATTACGGTGTCCGATAGAAATAGTGAATAAGTAGGCGAGTCGATGTGTGATACAAGTACACAATAATTTCCTTGCTTAGATGTCAGTTTGTCCAAAGCAGAAGTAAACACAGTCAGCGGCGAAACATGTCGGGAGCATATAAAACGATACGACAGAGGTGAGACGCGATTGAGGGCGATGAATTTCAGCCCGGTAAATAGTAACGCCCAAATGAAAATAATCCCGAAAGAAAAAGAAAAGCCATGGGTGAATCAAGCACGATTGCATCCATCAAGCGGACTCGGGGGAGACAAGAGCGGGTCCGCAACCGTGTGATCAAAGGAACTTTGTATCCTCGAGTGTCGGGGCGTGCCAGATATTGGTGGTCCGTTTGACGACGTTCGCGTCCTCGAGGAGGTTGGTCGTGCTGGGTCACTACCCTCGCTGGACGACCTGCGGCGATTATAAGCTCCCACTCCAACCATTGAATCCCTCTCTCCGAACTCCCCGCCCTGACCTGGGCCCCCATCTTCCGTAATTGGAGATTCAACAGCAGGGGGATAGGAATCGTTCCACCCAACCCACGGACTAGATCGAGAGGCGAGGAGGGGTTCTGATGGGTTGGGTCCGCTGGAGGCCCGGAAGTATGTACTAGACTGGTCGCTCCTTCGGCGACTCGAGCCTTCCATACCCAGCAGCCCCGGTGAAGCAGGAGGAAAGGCCGTGAGTCCGAGCCTTCGGGACAGCCTGGCTTCGTCAGGTTCCCCTATCCCCATTCCCACCATCGTGGCTTGGTCCGGGAATGATGAGAAGGAGCGTGAAGTGGTGGAATCCCTCCCCTTTTTTCCTTTCCCGGGCCTGCCGAAGTAAACCAACCCAAACTCGTCGACCAGCATCTCCTCGCCGTGGTCCTGATCGTCTGGCCCAACCTTGGTCCGTAAGGTGTCCTCTGTGTAGGTCGAGTGGGTACCTTGACGTGACATGTATTCATCAAGCTTGAAGTCTCGTAACTGAGCTGCGCTAAAACCACCAGTATCCGTCGCCCCGGAATGCACGCGCTCAACGTCCTCGGGTGAGTCAGACGGGTTCTCGACATCTGAACCGTTGATAGCGTCGAGTTGTCGGACCTTCCCCAGGGATTTATTCCACTTCTTCCGTTGCCACCAGAACCGAACGGCAAATAACAAAAGCGCAAGGGCAAAGGCGCCGACCAGTCCCAAAAGAACCTTCAACCCGACTGATAACCCGCGGTTCGATACACCTCCCGATGCAGGTTGTTCCGATCCATTATCAGGGGAACCGGCAGATGACAGTGGCCGGCCGAGCACTCTGACGGTGTGGAATTCATCCATGGCAACACCAGGGTCCGTGAGGCTTATAAGCCCAAGTCTCGGGCGGAGGTTAAATGTCTGGTTGTTCTTGGCCGCCTCCGTATCGAAAGACCCATTTGCGAGGGGAATGTCATGGGCGAGGACCGTGTATACATTCCGAAGGAATGGGACGCCAAGGATCATATCACCGAGGTGAGCCGAGGACATAATATCGTCCGCAGCTTGGATCGTACCAATGCACGTCTGTGAGGATCTATCTTGGCCAGTTGTGAGGTCCAGGGGATGGAGGGGAATATCCATGCCATTTGCGGAGATAGTCATGTTGAGGGGGGTTTTGCATGGGACGTAGTCTGAAAACTTATTGTTATTTTGCTGGTGGATGGGAGGAATGCGGGTCACTCACAGTTTTTATCGTGAGCAGGGTGGATGTCCAGTGCCCCGTAGATACCGTTCGCAATGGCAGATGTCGTAAGGATCACAGGCACTCCTGTGTCCAGAACAGCAGTCGGAAAAGGCGAGCCGCCGCTTGATGGACCGGTATTTACCTCTTTTCGTACCCCATCTGCGTAGACCGTTATCGCTGTGACGCTGATTTTCCAAAACATTGCACCGTTGCCTTCGGAAACAATGTTGGAATAACGGACTTTGCTCGGATCAGGGACGTGGTCAGCGGGGTGCCTGCCGATCCCCAATAGTGATGGGATCTTGGCAGAGCCAGGTCGTTCAAGAAGGAAGGAAATGAAACGTGAAGCTGGAGCGCCGTCCATCCCAAAGAGGTTCGACGCCCACGTAGCACCATCTGGGCTGGTGGGGTTCCCTGCCTGGAGCTTGGAAACTATGACAGAATTGAGGGGCAATGCAAGTCCAAGGATACCACTAAATGCATCCAGTGGCTCGTCCTTAACTTCACTAGCGGCAGCTAATGGACAAAAAATGAAGACGATGCAGGGTGGCCGAGCAAGGTAAGGCGTACCGAGTGCTTGGTGCTCGAGAGTGTAACCACCGACACTGACCTTGTCCCAGACAATTGGACCAGCCGCTCTACCGGCGATGTAATTGATCTCAAAAGGCTTGCCCGTGGCAAGGGACTCAGAGGGGTCGTAAAGGCGACCGCCCGCACTGCCACAAGTTGTGCATGATGTTGAGGCTACCCACTGGATCTGTGTCAAATCGACGTGGTGAGAAAAGACCCAAGGAAGACGGACCAAATCTGACGACCCTGTGTCGAGCTGGAGGGGGAATTGCTGGTTGTTCTCGCCAACTGCAACATTGAGGACATAGGTGCTGAAGATTGAATTAGCCAAGGACGCGGGCATCACAACTCGATTAAATGTTCGGCAAAGAATAGGCCGCGAATCCTTGCGGGGAAGGGACTCACGGTGAGCCAGACTTGGTGTAGACGAACTGGAGAGGAATAACGACTCCATCCGCACCGCCGGGGCCTTCCATTGAGGGCGTTCTCTTTGTTGATGGTGTCTGTCCGTCACGTAAGTCCACGCGCCAGGTCCGGCCACGCGTCCGAGCGGTGAGGGGAAGAAGTTAGGGAGGGGAGATGGTCGCGCGGCACTGGCGCGAGCGGTGTCGGTCAAGGCGGGGGAAAGAGAAAGAAAGGTACGCGAGATCGGCGGAATGGGTTTGGCACGGATGCCAATAGGGAGGGCGAACCCTCCGCCCACCGTTGATCTTACCCTTCCAAATAAAGGCATATGTTAAATGTTTACTCTTTCGTCGATAATCCCCCTGCGTCGTTGTTCCTTGGGCAAAAAATTACACAAGCCCCCAGCGTAGCATCTCAGACGCGTGCTCAAATTTTCTTACGACTTAAAGGGATAGTCTACGCCCTCGAGACGGTCATGAAGGTGAGGAGAGCTTTCTGTTAGCTTTCTGGTCACATCAGTCACGAGCGACAAAGCCCTTTGCGAAGTCACGCTAGATGACACCTGGCAGTTTGTCTTATAAAGGCCGTGGTACTCGACATAGTCAACTTCAGATGCCCAAAACCCGACAGTGCATAGCTACGTGTTACGACTGGCTGCTGTATCCGCCTTGGATTTTCAGGAATCACGTGTCGACCGGTGGAGGGTAAGGTGCATTGTCCATGTTGTTAGACGTTCACATGGGCCATCATTCGACAGTAATCTTTTGTAGTCACGGTAACAAACGAGTTGTATACGAGACTACAAAAATAACAAATGGTGACAAGCGGCGCAAGCGCTCCCCCTGACGCCCTCCCAACGCAGGGCGGTGGATCGTGACCTAGTACGTGACCGTGTGACAGAACCGCCCTTTACAAGAGGCCGTCAACAGCGACAACGACTTAGACCACAACCACGAACAATGGCTGAGATCAGAAGAAAACTTGTCATCGTAGGCGATGGTGCTTGTGGAAAGGTATGTGCTCTCAACCGTTCCTCTCGACCTTACCTCATCCTCCTGTCTCTAGACCTGCCTGTTGATAGTCTTCTCGAAAGGAACCTTCCCAGAGGTCAGTATCGACATTTTTCCCCCGTTCTCCGAATCTGACGATCCCATCTTCAACCAGGTTTACGTCCCAACCGTCTTTGAGAACTACGTTGCAGATGTAGAGGTCGATGGAAAACACGTTGAACTCGCATTGTGGGATACCGCTGGCCAAGAAGACTACGACCGCCTCCGTCCACTTAGTTACCCAGACTCCCACGTTATCCTCATCTGTTTTGCCGTTGACTCACCGGATTCTTTGGACAACGTTCAAGAGAAGGTTTGTTTCCGCAGTCTCGTTATCTTCGTCTTGCGACTGAACTTGCTTTCAGTGGATCTCCGAGGTCCAACACTTCTGCAGCGGTCTACCCGTTCTCCTTGTCGGTTGCAAGAAGGACCTTAGGCGTGACCCTCGGGTCGTTGAAGAACTGAGGAGGACCAACCAGCGACCAGTTACTCCTGAAGAGGTACGACACCACCCGTAGTTTTTGATGATCGGTCGCTGATGTGCTGTTAGGGTATGGCCGTAGCCCAAAGGATCGGCGCCAGGAACTATTTGGAGTGCTCAGCACGGACTGGTGAGGGCGTCAGGGAAGTCTTCCAGCACGCTACTCGTGCGGCTCTCTTGACCCGAACTAAGAAGAAGTCCCATCACGGGTGCCTCGTCATCTAACTCACAAAGGGGACATCGCCTCAATAGTATCGTGAGACTTGTCTCATACCCTCCCTCCTCACTTTCTCTCACCTCACTTCTTACGTTCCGCCAGGAGCATTGTCCACTGTTGCCTTGTCATCTGTGTACTCCTTATTATACGAGCCTCCATGCATCATGTCTCAGCTCCAGTACTTGTCATCCATAATACATCCTGTCGTGTTTCTACCTCAACCCTGATCCCAAATCTCATCCCCCTCGGTTTCCTCGACCCCCGTTTAACACCTGCGCAAGCCTCAAGAAAAAGGATCACTGCGACTTGCCAGTGCCGGTGGCTCAGTGCTCAGTATCTGACTCGGGGGAGTCCACGATCGAAAAAGGAATGGAGGGGCGCTCACGAGCCCTGTAGATAGCGACGTGGGGTTTCCAGCCCCGGTTTATCGACGACCACCATGACTCAGCCAGCAGGATCACCTCGAGGAGAGGTTTTCAACGATCCTTCTGACTCTACCACTCCATCGCCGTACGTTTCTGCTTAATTCGTCTCACGAGGGCGGTAACCGATTGGTAGCTTTATTCGCAGCCAAATCTCCGCTAAAGAAGATCTGTGGGACATAATCAGGAGGACCACGCACAACTCTCGCCTTCTTTATTCCGAATTTCCCGAAGGTGCTAGAAGCCATCTTCCTTCGACTCTTGGAGGCCACGAGGGCCGTCAGATCCCGTGGTACTGCAGAACCCGGATCGATCAGTTTTTCTGCTTGTCTGTCGCCACTGGTACGAGGTTGCCATCAATGCCCAGATCCTGTGGTGCTATTAGGACAGCAAGGCTGACCGTTGGCCGACGTTCCTCGACCGTTCCAAAGGAGCCCCTCTCTATCTCCGCTTCTTTTCCAACGCCCCACAGTTTGGGGTAACAAGACCGTCAAAGCGGCTGGGGAAATGTTCCAAAGTTTCGAGGTCCAGAGTCGGTTTGCTGAGGTATGTTTCCACGGGGCAAGGTACTTTGTGGATATGTACCTTGGGCTGTCTAAGAGTTGGTCCCACCCGGAACGCCCCTCCCCAGGGCCCCCTGAAATTCCTATGCTTTAGACCAGCCGACTCGCGACGTCTTAGAGACTCCCATCGTCATCCCGAACCACTACTGGTTGAAACTCTTTCCTGAGCTCGATGAACTTGAGCTCTACGATTGCAAGTGCGATTGGGACGCTCCGATATTTTTCAAATCCCCCGTCAGGGGTCTTGTCATCGTGTGCAGAGATCTTTCCTACAATCCCAAGACGCCACAGATCGAATCCATGATCTGTCACAACTGCGCCCTGAACCACCTCGAGCTCAGTGCACCCGCAGGTTGTCAGCCATTCCAAACGCTGACTTCATCTCTTCCGTTCCTCCGCGCCCTTGTAGTGTCCGGGATTCTCCCCGATGCTGTCAAGCTCTTGCAATATCTCAATCCCCCAGGACGCTCGAGCGTCTCGACCTCGTCGTGATAGCCAATGTGATTAGGGAGATCGACTTCGGAGAGCCGTTCCTTCAAGGATTCTATGCTCAGAGGACCACCATCCGCTGGGTAGATGTTGAGTTGAAGAACTCTTCAACAGTCGTCGTCAGGAGTTTCAACACCCTAGACAGTGCTGCCGAACCCTTCTCCGTCATCGAAATCGCTCAAGGGCGCCACACACAACCGGCAGGAACGAGGCTTTGGCAGAAGTTAAACATTCACGCCGTGTGCAGCGCAGCTCCCTAATTGGAAAATATTGAGAAACTTTCTGTTCGGGGCGAAGGGCGGTTCAAAACCGGCTGGTCACGGGATGCCATGAAGCTCTTCAAGGTCCTCTCCCTACACTGGGAGAGATCGAGTGGCATCGTGGAGGCGTTCATGGCACTTCCCACTTGTACACTCGCAGTTCTGGGTTTAGTCCCGCGAGTTCCCTACTACCCAACCTGAAGCACCTAGGCTGGTCAACGTGGATGTGCAAGGTGCGGCCATCCCTTTCCACCGTTTGCTAAAGCATTGCCGCATGGAGAACCGTCGAGATACGGGGCCGAGGTTGGAGGCAAATCGTACGACCTGAATGATAAGTCACTAAGCTCATCTTGTCTTTTACATATTGCAAAAAAAGAGTTCATTTGACGACCACTTTCAGCGTTAGCTGTGGTTACGTTGATCTACAGGCCGTTCGAGAGCTTGTCTGCGAATTGCACGCCGCCCATCAATTTGGCGCTAATTTGTAGATTTAATTCCATCATGAATCCACAATGTATTGTAGGCTTGTAGCACCCAGAGTTGTCCGAGTTCCCCTTCGAGTTTCATGTTCATGACCTTTTGCGTTGGTCTTGTGCAGTGCAAAATGTTTTGTTCCCCTAACCTTGTAAAGCGGATACCGCGAACAACGTGCTTTGGTATTCCTCTCCTGGTCTGAACTTGTATGAAAGGTTCCTATCGTCGAAAATTCTGAACGTGTGATGTTACATTGGCACAAAGATGTATTATACAAATTTATGCTTGGCTTAAACGAGTTTCTTGTCATGCGATGCCTCTCGATGCTCCCCTTGGAACCGATCGTCTAGAATTTATACTTGGCCATGGTCCTCGACAGGTTGTACGCGGTGGATATAAGCGTGACATGGCTACCATCGGGTCGGGATCAAATCCGGAATCCACAACAGGAGGAAGTGGACTTACGTGAAGCCCTGGACGGCATTTCCCAGTCCCTCGCCCGAGGTCGAGATCTCCTCTGTGCATAAGCCGACGTGATTCGAGTACTGTAAGAAGTCCTCGAACATGGTCACAGCCTTTGCCAGCATCGATTTGTCGTGCTCTCCGGCACGGGTTAACGCTTCGATGGCCCTGTTAATCAAGTTTTGGGTGATGAGGAGGATGTGATTAGATGCATGGAGGACAAATGTGACACGAACCACAAGGTGCACAAGCAGAACGTGCCCTCTTCGCCTCCGACACCGTCGTCGGCCTTGTTGACGTCATATCGATATACGAGGTTCTAGAGTGGACGCATTGTGAGCCATTAAGGTTGAACCGAGTAGCAGAAGGAGCTTACGTTCGACGTCAAACCTCCTCTCTCCGGGCTCTTCAGCACCGCCTTAAGGGTGCTCAAGAACCTCGGATCAGATGGGTTCATGAAAAATACGAGCGGCATGATCATGACGCTCGAGTCCAGCACATTCGTTTCCTCATACGACTGCCCAAAGATCTGCAAATCCTTGTTCCATGCCCTGTGCATAATTTGTTCGTAGAGTTCATCCCTCGCCGTGATCCACTCGTTCCTGTGCGGACAGGGAAGGGAACGCTTGTCCGCCAGTCGTAAGCCTAGGTTGCAGAACAAGAGAACATATAAGAATGAGTTAGGTTGGAGATGCAAGTTACGAACCCCGGTCAAGAGCGACCCTGAATTCAATTGGTAGCAGGGGTAATCGTAAGTTTCTACCGATAGCTCAGGGCATACTAGGGTTAAACGAACCACAGCATAATCTGGGGGGGGGGGGGGGGCAGTCGAATTTAGCACGGGAAGTAATTCGGATTTGTCGCTTACCTTGGAGTACTAGAGTACAAGGAAACCCATTGAATCAAGCCGCATTCAGCCGCCAGCAATTGTGGAGAAGGTAGAGGAAATACTGACAGTGAAGTGTCTGTGTTTGTTTCGAACCTCCCTATGACACAGGGTAATTAGCGCGAGGTCCAAATTAAAATTTGACATTGGGGAGTGGTGTTCGGCGTGAACACTCACCAAATGGACCTGTGGACGGGCGCAGGCGTCAGCAAGCAAACATCACACAATATTGTCGAGGACTTGCAAGTCTGGTTCATTGCAAATCTTCACGACATCTAAAGCCTCTGTAAGAAACGCGAAAAAGCAGCCACAGAAGGACAGATTTACAATCCACCCTAGGCAAAGAGTCGGGATCAACTGGCGGACAAACGAAATTCCGACATCACTCACAGTTCTCGCACTGCCACCCTATGAATATCAGGAACAGGAATGGGAGTTCTACATCAAACTGGAACATCGGGAGGGCTGCGTATCCTTACCATGTATCATAGGACTAACAAAGGGGTTATAAGCGGCGTTGACCGAAATGGCGGACCAACGAACGTACTAAGGGTCTTCCAAACTTCTGGCTCAAGTATACACAATCCATCCTGAGGGCAGAGAGGACATCAGTGAACCAAGAACTGATGAAAACGTCAGTAGGTGCGAACCGGGAAAGGCCACTGAACGCGATGCACTTACCGGTAGGGGTGCCCAAAGGTGACATTTACAGTTCACCATAAATGTCCTGAGATGATCAACAGAAGCGGCCGTCAGCACACATCCTAGTCGCTCGGTTACGCAAAGTGGAAAGGAGGCCAAATGAAAAGGCGCGCTCGGGGACAGGTAAGAAAGAAAGGTTACCAATTGGATATGATCAATAGCTCCGTTGCCGATCCTGCGGGTATCGCGGTCAGCATCGATGGATCCATTGAATTTGGGGGAATTTGAACGGCGACCAAAAAGTGCCCATGGTTACAGATGCATGCCACACGAATGCGTGCACACCGCGACGTATAAAAAAAGACAAGATACCTGACTGGTTTTGAACCTTTGTGACCGTCGAGATGGAGTAATTCTTCCTCCGGGAAGATCTTCTCACCTGAAACTCAAATTAGGTTTCAAAATTATAAGGACTTGTGGGGCATTTGACCATGGATGGTGTACATGATCTGAAGCGAACCGTCAGGATTCTTGTGCTTTAGGCGTTCAAAAATAAAGTCCATATAGGCTGTGATTGTATTAGTTATGGGCGTAGCGAGCGAGGGACACGAGTACCATTCGCTTCATAGGTATAACCCAACCGGATGAGGGCGTAAAGGGTGAACGAGGAATCACGGATCCAAGATGCTCGGTAATCCCAGTTCCTCTCGCCGCCGATGAACTCTGGGAGGGAGAATGTAGGACTAGCCACGGCGGCGCCAGTGGGTTCGTAAATGAGCAACTTCAGAGCCAAAGCGCTCCTGTTAACGGCTTCTTTCCACGATCCCGTGTAAGTAGATCTGCGAATCCAGTTTACCCAATATTGGTTTGTAGTCTGGATGAAGAAGGATTATATCGTAAAAACGGTCCCTGCGTGGATTGCACTCACGGTGAAAAGTTCAGAAAGAAGTCCAGCAGTGAGCAAAGGGTCATCGGCGGCCCTCAACTTGGAGGCGCCAGACACGAGACTCTTGTAGTCAATTCCTAACTCCTCGGCGATTTTGGGACTAGGCATAACTTTCCGGAGAGCCACGTCCCTCTCTGGGTCGGGGATCTGGGAGTCGAGATCTCGTTTGACTTGGGAGGGGGAGAGATATCTAAGGATAAAGGTGACGACCTGGCCTTCGACGAGGTCAAGGTCAACGAATGCAGAAAGACCCAGATGGCCCTTGTCAGTCAAGTCCAAGAGCTGGATGTTAACGTCAGGGACGGGAACACCGTCGACTACGCTCTCAGAGATGTGCCTGAAGTCGAGGGAGAGGTTTTCGGAGACGAAAAGAGCCTTGCTGTGAGGCGGAGTCTCGTCAAGAGAACCGGGAACGGAACGGTCTGGAAGGATGTGGGTGTCGTGTTTATCACGAGCATAGTTGAATGCGGGTGCGACTTCGACTCTGAGGGGGAAGATACCTCGGATTACCTAAACGGGAGAGATCGTGATCGGGAAAGGGGATCGGCGGGATATGGGGAAATAGAGACGAACTGACCTCAACCCTGCGGATCAGCCAGTGCAAGAGAGGGCGACCGGAGTTGTTGGAGGTTTGGCGCGGAAGAAAATCAGCAACTTGGACCACACCATTCTCGTTGAGAAATTTGGTTTGAAGGATCTGAACGGGAGGAGATTAACCCTGATGAGATCGGGAGAGGGGGGAAGGAGACATACGTTCGAGGACGGGAGATAGCTTTGCTTGGTGGAGAAGTTTGCTGCAGGAGTGATAGAGAAGTGACCGCCCTTGTCCTTGTCGAGGATGCGAGCGAAGATGGAGGGGGAGTCGAAATCGGGAACACAATAGGACTCGACTGGATAGGCGGATGGATGAGAGGTAGCCGGGGACCGGGGCCAGGCAGAGGGAAAGACGTACCAGAACCGTCCAAGCTGATCTGAAAGGGGAGGATTGGGTATCAAGGGGCGGGAGAAAGGACGAAGAGCCATTGTTGCTCACCAGTGCGGCTGTTCTCAGGTTTCCGATGCTTTGGGTCGGGGATGTCGGTGGAGATGCCGGGGGGGGAGTGAAAAATATGGGACACTTACAGACCGTGGTCAGCGATTGCGGTATAACCTCTTTCTTCACCGAGTACAACGTTCTTGTCTTGCATCCTGGGCGTCGTTCCGAGAGATGTGGATTCGACAGGTGGCCCTCCCACTGCTGCTAAACTCGCTTAGCACATCAACGCTATCGATGGCCGGGCCGCTCATAGCCGGGGCAATGAACCCCACGGTCTTGATCTGAAACGGCCAGAATGACCGACGGCGTCCTGTGCTATCGTGAAGCAAAGCATTTAAATCTTTCCTTCTCCCTCCTCCGTCTTTTCCACTGTCCCCCTCCCCCTCCCCCTATCGATGATTTCAGGGTTTTTCATCCTCTCCGCAATCGCTTTCTCCGCCGTCGCCGCTCAGGATAATTCCGAGCTCATCGGGAAACTCTTGGAAGCCCCCACCGCCGTTGCAAGGCTCAATCTCCTCCCTGATGAGGCGTTCAAGTTCGACTTTCTGAACCCTCCCGCTGGAAAGGTTTCCGGTGCAGGCGGTTTCAGCACCTCCGCCGATGTCTTAACTATGCCCTCCACCGTTGGGAACGATGTCTCGATGAGTATGCACCATGCCCCTGCCCAACTGACGCGCGCTCATCTCACGTTTCACAGCTATCGGTTTCCTTGGACCATGCGGCATGAACACTCCTCACACCCACCCGAGGTCTGCAGAATTCAATTATGTCGTCAACGGCTCCCTCATCACGGGTATGATCCCGGAGAATGGTGCCAAGTTCGTATTCAACGAGGTCAAGACAAATCAAGCCACTCTTTTCCCTCAGAGTGCCATCCACTTTGAGTACAACAACAACTGTGAACCTGTGACGTTCGTCGCGTTCTTCAGCGATTCTTTCCCGGGCACAACGTGAGACTTTCTCCCTTATCTCCCTTCCCGACGTCGCTCACCCCTCTCTTTAGTCAAATGTCAGTGTGACGTGCCTTGCCTGTTTCCCTGTGATCCCTCATTTGACTAATCCATCGTTTTCTTCTCATCTTAGCGCTCAACGATGTACGTGCCCATTCTCCCCCTTATCGCCCCAAATCTCCCTCGAGACACGTTGCTTACATGTTCCTTCGTCTGACAGTCTTTGGTTTGCCCGCCGATGTCGTCGCCGCCTCCCTTGACATCGATCCATCCGAGGTCGAGAAGATTTCCGAAATGGTTGGAACCCTTTACATCTCATTCCCGGTCATCGTCTTACCCCTTGATCTTATAGATCCCCGATACCATCGCCTTCGCTCTTGAGGAATGTACCAAACGATGTGGCATCAACCGCGCCGGTCAGCCCACCGAGCAGCTTCAGAAGAATATCCCAGTCGGGTCCACTTCCAACTCCAACTCCACCACAACGGGTAGCCTCGACTCTGGCGGAAGCGGTCAAAACAAAGGTCTCATCATCGGACTCGCCGCCGCCGCCGGTGTCTTGGGTCTCGGATTGATTGGCCTTGCCGCGCTCGCCCTCTTCCGCCGCCGTAAGGGTGGAAAGGGAACTGCTCGTGGCTATGTCAAGACTGGAGAGTCCTTCGCTCCCGATGGCATGTACGACAGTGAGAAGTATGAATTGCCAACCGAACACTTGAGGACCCCCTACGACCCTCCCTCGGGATCTCACTGAGAGCTCCCGTCGCTCCATGGGTGACGGAAGTCATGTTGTGCTGATGTATCGTTAAAAGGGGTGCTTTTGTTTTGCCGAGGTTGTAATCATATAGTATAATTCACCTTCGTTCGCACTGGTTCATCATTATAAGTACCGCATGCAATCCCTCACTGGGTGTCAACGTGTCTACATTCACCAGTCTTCAATTCGCATTAACGAGTCCACCAGAGAGCATCACATTTCTCCACAAACTCGCGTCACCCAACCTCATTCTCTTGGCTTCTCTTGGCTTCAAAACTTATTATCCGCTGGGTGTAATTTTTCTAATTGATGTCCAACGAGTTGTGTATGGGTACAGCTCCGTGACTACTCCGCTTCTGGTATCGGCGGTCCCCCAGACTCCCTCTCTTTATCCTTCCTTGTGGCCTGGACAACATCATCGACCCGCAGCAACATCCTAGCAGCCTAAACAAAACAAGGAATCAGCTCCATATCAGACCCGACCGAGGAATCCGAGTGATCCACCAACCTCGATCGCTGTTTTCAGGATCTGAATCTTGACGCTGGCGGATTCGTAGAGACCGTACGATTTCATGTCGACCACCTTGCCTGTGTCTCCATTAATACCCCACGAGTGTTCGCCGTTGGCGTGCTTGGCCTAGAATTCGGTTTGCGTCAGAGGCATATCAAAGGGTAGTGTTTGGGGACAAGAACTCATACCCTCAGCTCGGTCAATACCCTAATGGCATTTCCACCCGCATTTTGAACCAGGGTTCTTGGGATTACCTCCATCGCATCCGCAACAGCCCTGAACGGCCAACCCTCAACCCCAGTAACACTCCTCGCCTTCTGCTGCAACCCGACGCTGATCGCCATCTCCGTCGCACCACCTCCTGGGGCAAGGATAGGATTGAAAATCACATTCCTGGCGACGGACATGGCGTCTGCAAGGTTCCTGTCGACTTCGTTCAAGATATCCTTCGATGGTCCTCTGAGTAGGATCGTGCACGCCTTTGGAGTGTCACACTCGTCCAGGAACGTGAAATACTCGTCTCCAATCTTCTCGATGTAGAAGACCCCGCAGCCAGTTCCGACGTCCGACTCTCGGAGGTCCTCGACTCTGTTAACAATCGTAGCGCCAACCGCACGAGCGACGCGGTTGTTGTCTGACTTCCGGACACGGCGAATGGCCGAGATATTGGCCTTGTACAGGAAGTGTTGGGCGTAGTCAGAGACTCCCTTCTCGGTGATGACCAGATCCGGCTTGAACTCCACGATCTTCCCGACCATCGCCTTCACCTGCTCCTCCTCGATCTCCTGGATCCTCGACCAGTCAGTGTCCTTGGTGATCTCGATGTTTGTCTGTGATTCTCCTTTTTTGTATTCGAGAGGACAATCGAGGAGGACGATACGTGGTTTGGTGATCCTTCGTCGCATTTTCGGGTGTGTGATGTCCTTGTTGAGCATGATCCCGTTCAACACACGGCTTTGCTCAATCTCGCCGCCCGGAACCTTCTCCACTCGGGCATAACGTTTTATGTCGACGGTCTTGACTCCTGGGATAGACGGGTCTAATTCAGGATCTTGTGCCACGGTACGAACGGCCTGTAGGGCAAGGTTGCACATCAAATCTGACCAGCGTACGACGAACTTGGTGCCGATGGAAGTTTTGATGAGAGAGAGCATCTCTTCGTCGTTGTTAACATTGATAGGGACGGATATCCGTTTGATGATTTCTAGGGACTCTTTAAGAGCCTTATTGTATGCCGAAATGATCACGACGGGATGAATATCCCGTTCGAGTTGGGAAAGTGATTGAGCGAGGATCTCTCCAGCTGCGATTAAAAGTTAGCAACGGGGTGGGAGAAGCAGGAACTGAAATCTGCAAACCGAGAATGATGACACTTGTTGTTCCATCTCCGCACTCTTCATCCTGAGTCCTACTGAGTTCAATCATATTCTTTGCCGCGGGGTGGGCGACGTCGATCTCTCGTAAAATCGCGTTTCCGTCATTTGTGAGCCTGAGGTAAAACAACCGCGGAAGATGTAAGCACCCACAAAAAATATGGAGCGCAAAAACCGGGTGAATGTATAGATGGGGCTAAGGAAAGGAACACGATGAGACGATGACTCACAAAATACCACCCATTGGATCAAGAATCATCTTTAGCATCGCCTTTGGGCCCAGACACGTCCTAATCACGTCCGCGACGGTCTATCCGCCAGATATCAGCCCAAAAAATGGTCACCATAAGTAGGGCAACCTACTTTGGCAGCGGTGATGTTTGAGATTTGAGCTTTTCTCCCAGATTGCCGTTCGGGCGTGGTGTCTAACATACAGATATCAATGTCATGACGTGGGAGGGGAAGATTTGCTAAAAGCTGCTTACTCATTACGAACACAGGGGTTTGACCGGCCTGCATTTTTCTAAACTTCCACAGTGGGTGGGAGTGAGAGGTGGAAGGAAGTGCAGATGATCGAGACCGAAGGCAGCCAAGGGATGCGATTGAGGCGATCATCTTCGGATCCCTCACCACATCGCGTTACCTGTCTGACACACAAACACGCCGGAATCCTATTGATTTATTGATGATTCCCTCGACATCGTTCCCTTACATTGCTCGTGCTTGACATGGACACCCCGGGCGACACTTGGACGTCTTCACGTTAAAGGATGTTCAACTGGTCTGAGCACTGTGAAACTGAGGGAGTTTCGTGGTGTATCTGAAGCGTTGCGGCTGGCGGGGCCTTGAGGGGCCCCTTTTTCATGTGCGTTTATAGAACAACCCAGCATAAGTTGCCCCTTCCTACTGCGTAATTACAGGCTCCTTCGTACTCAGTTCCAAATTGACCCAACAAGGTACCGCACTTCCACGAAGCCGAAGGGACGATTGGGACATCGGATCCCATCCCCAACTCCCCGCGCCAGTATTTTGTTGACATAAGGCTTGGCCCCATTGTGTCCGCTCAACCTTTTAAAGGCATTTGTCTCTTCCACTGTACACAACCCTGGCACTCAAGTTCTTTAATTGTATACTACTTCGCTGGAACACGTTCTCAACGCTCACATTTCTGTAGCTGCTGCATCACCACTCACAACCGAGCGAGCCCTGAGTGGCCTGCGTAGTGCCTCTTACATCATGCACCCCCAAAACTCCGTCCTACTATGCTATGCGTTATGTGAAAAGTCGATGAGACGGTCCTAGATCGACAAGACTTCACGAGTGACTCATGAGGTTCGCGCTTATAATCTTACGACCGCAACCTCCCAATACCTGGTTACCATTAAACCCCTGCCAACCGACCGCCCCGGGTCGTATCGCCAGATTGCCTCAGAACCCGCCCTCGAGTTATCCTGAGGATAGTGCCTCGGAAATCACGTCGGAGTTTATCAGCTGTTCCGAAATTTCATGACCCCGCCCGCCTCCGGTTTAACCTTCGAACTACGGATACATCTATTCTGGAGAGGGGGACGCTGCCGGATCTGTAGTGAAGGAGAGCCACTGACTCGGCTGGGCCGTGACGGAGCAAGTCGTGGAGGTGATGCCAACACCTTCAGTCCTCTTCTGTGACCATCAACTTACAATAGACCCGGGAGGCGACTTACGGTTTCAGAACCACAGCGGGGGATAAGATAGACAACTTGGTGCTTTTATCGGTTCCCCTGGGCCCTGAGGCCTGAGGGTTCGACGACAGGGAAACAGATAACTATGGCGAGTCCTCGTAAGTGTGAAGGATCCAATTGGGCATACTTATCGCGGCATCTGACCAAAGTCAAAATCTATTCCCACCAGATTCAACGAAAACGCTGGCGCATGCAAACTGTCTGGTGATATGCTGATTGTTCAAGCCATTCCCTACAATAGCATTAGTTTCCCACTTGGTTCCCCATAGCAGCCCACCAACTCCATCTCATCCATCGGAGAACAACGCCCCGGACGATGCTATTCTCGGAGCTGATCCCTCGAGAAGACCGGCATCGAAACTACCAGTGGCTGCCGAATCTTAAGCACGTACTGGCTCCGGCACGAGGTGTTTCCATGATAAAATTTATCGAGCTCCTGTTGAGTAACAGATGTCAGCAGCACCATCCGATCACCCCCGGCTGTAAAACCACATGATGCTAAAGAACAACTCGGGAACGTTGCCATGGAAGAACCCCGCATACTTTCTTTCAAGTCAAAAGGACGTTTTCGTAAGTTCGCAGCTCTTTCCCGATGTGCTCCTGAACGGGTACCGTCGATCCTGGAAGAACTCCTAACGGTTACCAAACCACTTTGTACGACGATCAACGAGCCAATTCGCTCTATGTTTACTCCGGATCTCCTGAGATATCCGTTGACCCCGAAAACCCCTGGAGCCCCGTGGAGTTACGCATGCTATATCCCAGCTTGCCTGGCTTGCAATTGTTGATGGAGCCTTGCGAAGGTCTGGAGGCAGATGTTCGTACCCCAAAAAATGGCGTATGCGAACGCCGAATGACAACAAATCTTTGAGCTCTCTGGTATCCAATCGAGTCTGAGAAACGAACTTCGGGATTAGCCTTTGACTCTCCACAAAACAACGTCGACGACGGCTTCTGGTTCGCGGATATGCTCTTGAACTTTCTCACGCCGGATTCTAATGGACACTCCAGGCGAATCACCTCTCTCCCCCGGTCACCAATTACCAACGCTTCACTCCGCCCTTGCGAACCAACTATCCGTAAGGTCGTAACCGGAGTCCGAGCCGGAACTGACCCCAGTTGGAAAAGGAGGTCAAACCGTCCTGTCATAGGACCAGGAAGTGGGCGTGGCCGCTGACTAAGACTCGATCGATCTGATCAGTGGCTGATGGTGGGACGTCCTCAGCGTTATGACAAGCCACCCTCCGCACGTCCCATCTTATATCCCTAGGACAGAAACTTGCCATGCTTCCACGGGTACGCGACAAGAGACGCAATCAGCGAATGACGAACAGCGGAGGGCATTTGCCCACAGCGGCATAGCCCTTGGGACAGCATGATTCAGGCACACACTGGAAAGAAGCATGCATCCCATTTTGCGCGGACACGCAAGTACGAAATACAGACACAAAGATATAGATTTGGGCATAAAAATATTGACGTTGGCGGGGGTGCACTGTTGAGCCAGCATGAATTGACCTGGCTTACCAAACAATAGGGCGCTATGGCTGAGTGGTTAAAGCGACAGACTAGAATTCGTTGATCCTATTGATCGACGGTGCATCACGTGATCTGTTCCGATTTCGGGCGCAAGTTCGAATCTTGCTGGCGTCGTTTTTTTTTGCTCTTTTTCACAAGTGGACGTCCGGCCGCCAGTCAGGAGAGAGCTCCGTTGTCGAGAGTTGAGATTTTCGACCTCCTAATATGATGAGCTTGGACTTGAGCAACGGTTGTTGTCTTTATGTGCTACAATTTCTGCGCACGTTCCCAGCTGTGAGAATGTGTATCAAGCCCTCTGATTTACTAGGCAACTTCCAGAGAACTCCGATTTAACCTTACCAGTCGTAAATCCCTTAGTTGACAAGGTAACCAGCCGTAGAGCACATGTACTATTATTCTGTGCTTATCACGAACACCGGATCCTCTGGTGTGGTACATACATTCCCATCCCGTATGTCCACCTCTCTAACTACCTCACGGAAATTTTCCAGATCTTCTACTCGGATGTTACACCCACGCAGCACGAGGCTTTCCAAATCCGCGCCTGCTTGTCTGCGGTAGCGTATGGAATCGCTCAGCTCTTCGAAGAAACTCTGGTTTTCGACGATTGTTGAGAAATCCACATCATCTAACCAGAGTTTCTTTAGGGCGGGGAGGAGGAGCGTATCCGTCATAGGAGTCACTGTCTGATGGGGGGCGCAACACCTTTACCACGGTGAGGGCGCAGTCCTCGAATATCCGGAGTTGATTGACGGTGCTCATGCATGATAGGAGGGCAGCACATTCATTGGGCGGATGGTGGTTTCCTCGTATCTCGAGCATGGCAACGCTGTCGCATGGTATTACGACGGAAACGGCGTGCAGTTCGACCCTCGGCGGTCGCCCATGGAAGACACAAAACCGTATCTCTCATTCAATTTCCAACAATCGATCTAAGTCGCTGTAAGCGTCGAGTTCTAGTTATGCCTGCCTGGAATCGAGGCGGAGTTTCCTAGCGACGATATCGCGATAGAGCATGGCGAGCGACGGTATAGCGGCGATGAAAAAAGAGGGGTCGACAGGGTTGAATTGGATCGTCACCCGTTCCAAACTCTTCGGGATGGGAAATGCGAGGACGAAGCCTTCGACGTGAGAGAGAGTCCCCTCGATGACCAGTGTCCGGAGGAATGGCAAGGGAGATATTTCCTTCAGTTGATCCTCCTCCAGCGCTCGGGGGCTGATCCTCAAATATTCTAAACCCCTGTTATCGTTGAGTATGGAGATGAAATCGCCCATCGATGGAGAGGTGACGGCATCGTGGGAGGTGATTGAAAGGCGTTTCAAAGTTGAAGTGTGAAACATCGCTGCCTGATAGTCGCAATGATAGTCCTGCAGTTCAAGTTCTTGAAGAAAGGGAAACCTGCGCGATGCTATCGAATCGGGGATGTGCGCCTGCTCGATTGCCCGTATGCTGCGGACAAGGGCGGTCGCGGCAACCAATTTCATGGATGGTAGTCGGGAAGGTATGTCCGCGTCACATACAGGGAATAGAAGACACAGAATAAATCCCAAGGTACCCCAACTCTCAACGATATGTAGAGTTTCAAGGCACTGTTGGAGCCTGGTTGTGAGGTATGGGTGTGGGTCGTTACAAAGTTGGTAGATCTGGATCGAATCAGGAAGGTCAGCCAACTTTTAACGTTGCCATCCAAGGAGGTCCAAAGTCTGGTAGCACCCACTGCGACCTGGTACCACCAGCGGCAGACAAATAAAAAGTTGAAATTTTGTTTGGAAGTGGTGGAGATGTATGCTGGATAGTCGAGCGACTTCTCGAAGATGTCGCCCAAGATCTCCGGCGGGCATAGCAAAGCGGGCGCACGTAAAGGACATTGAGCCCCCGGGGATGCTGCAGGCTGTGGTTTCGCATCGATGCCGCCCTCGTCAGATTCGGATCTGTGGAGCCAAATGAGTCCCGTCTGCCGAGGGGGTGGTCGAAGAAACTGACCGCATGTGGCAAACGACACTGTGAGGATCCATAATTAGACCTTGAGCCTGAGGGATGGTCGACGTGCTAGAACAGAGTCGGACGAGGCCGCTAGCGACCATCACCGATCGCGTCTTCAATTTCGCAACCCATCGCAGCATTGCGGGTGCCAACACAAGCAAAGGTACACAATTTCTACCACACACTAAACGATGAACGTCGTCAACCAGAACAGGTTAACCTCGTAGACATGACTAAGGTAGCGCTCATCACAGGAGCATCTTCAGGTAAAAGTTATCGCTTGAACTTTCCCGTGGCCCACTTATGTTAATGCTACTAGGTAGGCATAGGCCGTGTCACTGCGGCCGCCCTGTCAAAAGCAGGCTGGGATATCATGGTCACAGCCAGAAGGCTTGATCAGTTGGAAGAAACGAAAGCCCAGTGCGTGGAAACCTCCAAGGTCCTCGTTATTGCTGGAGATATCTCGGACGAGCAATTCGTGCTAGAGCTGTTCAAACGAACGGTCTCGGCGTTCGGTAAGGCAGCTACATATGAAATCATTCTTGATGCGAGATTTGACTTCGAGGCTTGTAGGGCGGTTGGACCTACTCTTCAACGTGCGGGCAGATGAAAGTCGGTGGCCGTTACGCTTTTCCTGACGCTGTGTCGGTAGAATGCGGGGATGGGTTATCCCCCCACGTTGATAGAAGACCTCCCCATCGAAGCCTTTCGGACAGTGATGGATGTGAACGTGACTAGCGCTGTAATCTGCACCCGCGAGGCATTCAAAGTCTTCATGGCGCAAACACCCCCAGGCGGTTAGTCCCCCGGTACGTTCACGTACGCTGCGTGATCTCAAAATCACTTAGGAAGGATTATAAACAACGGGTCGCTGTCCGCGCATACCCCACGTCCACACTCTTTCCCATACACCATCTCGAAACACGCCATCACCGGTTTGACCAAAGCCACGGTATTGGAAGGAAGGAGTCACGGGATAACCTGCACTCAAGTGGATATCGGTTGGTGACATCTCGAAGTGCGGTTCAGGTGTAGCCTTACGTTTCGACAGGTAATGCCCTAACGGACATGTCGTTCGGGTTGTCGCAAGGGGCTCTGCAGTCAAACGGACAGACGGTTCCAGAGGTGACCTTCGACGTGGAACATGTTGCACAAAGTATCGTTCACATTGCGAGCCTACCCACAAACGTCACAGTGCTGAACTATAAAATCATGTGCGGCGTTCTTGGTCATAGCAAGGGCACAGCTGACCTATTGAGCTTTAGGGCGACGGAAATGCCGTACATCGGTCGTGGATAAGTGTCGGGAGCCAGGGTGTGCAAGAAGGCGCCGTTTGGTATCATCAGCAGAGGGAATCACCAAAAAAGTGACGGAACAATGGTATTGTCATTGTCAGGATTAACGGGTGAATGAGGATGGAACACTGTGGATCCCGAAAAAAGGTCGTGATGAATGAAAGAGTATCATGGTGGTGCAGTAGGGTAGTTCGCTGGGAATGAAAAGAATGGGAAGCGAGAGGGAACGTGGTATCAGGAACGAGCGTCTAATATGGGACATGTCGCGGCAGCTGGGCAGAAAACGGTGAAAACCGCGGATACAACGCCGATTGAGAATATTTGCACCCGAAGAAGACTGCTATCAAGGTGGGGTGGCCGGCCTCGGTGATACTCGACATGGAGGGGACCTGAAGAGTGAGCTAACCAAGATATTATACATCCCCATAGGGAAGGGCGTGACGAAATGTTGATGGTGAAAGAACAACATACAGCACTGGATCCGAATAGATTAAGGAGAGAGAAAGTCCTCGAAAGCCCTTGTCACCCGGGGAGTCATCGAAAGAAGAACCGTGTACAGGAAGGTAAAGGGATGGAAAACGAAAGTTACATGATAACACACTTGCAGCAACCGTCGCTGCGGCCCTCCTCTTCTTCCACGGGATGGTGATTCTGGGAGGGGAGCGGCTTTGCTTCAAGTGAACCTTGAGGCGTATAACGTGAAAACGGAGCAGGAGATGGAGGGGGTGAGGGGCGTGGATTATAGCCATTCTGCTTCGTAGTTGTGATCGGCCGCTGGTCCTCGATCATAGTGGTGGTGGGGTGAGGGTCCTCCTTCGGCTTCTCCTCGACAGGGGGATTGGTGTCAACCGCTGGTTTTATGGTACCAAAGTCATCCAACTCAATACCATTAGGCATAGCCTCTCCGTCTCTTGGGGGTCTATACTTGGAGTAATCGTAGCCAAACGTTCCGGGAGCCTGAAGAAAGGTCGTCATTTGGATCACACCCAAATTTCAAAGGTAGAAACGCACAGGTTCTAGGCGTCCGGGATCGGGCTTTCGCGGCTTAGGACTTCCATCAGTGGTTTGGTATTGCCCGTCCAGGCCCTTTTTCCGAGCGACTGCTGGTAAAACCACCTAACTCATCAAGGTTGGTCATCACTGGAAAATCGGTCAGGGATGGACTCGTACCTCGTCCCAATTTGAACCTGCAACTGGCTGGGTCCATGTCGGAATCGCGTGCTCCGCATCCTCAAGATCGGTCACAGGATAAATGCCGACGGAGCGTCGACTCTCCGCTCCATTCTTTATCCTGTGCGCAGAAGGTGGAGTCTTGGGTGTTATCTTCACCTTCTTCACCGTGCCGTTCAATCTTGGCGACTTGTCCGGACCAGGACTCTTTGGTTTTTTTTTCGGGGTTTGGTTTCCTGTAGTTTTGGTCGGGGTCCGAGACCTTGCCCTCGGTGTGGGAGTGCGAGGAGGGGCAGTTGACGATGTTGATGGAGAATCGGGACTCCCTCTGATGGGCTCAGGGGTGGCCACTGATCTCGTCGTCTGAGCATCGTCACGACTGGGCCGTTTCTGAGAAGGTGTGGGTATTCTTGAGACGGTCGTAGTCTGCCGGGGTTCCGATTCAAAAGACGCTGGAAGGGGGGATCCGGTTGTTGTGTGGGAATTGAAGTAGTAATCCATGTCTGATTCATGGTCGTCCTCTTCTGGTTCAGGGTCAGAGTATGCCATGACTGAAGGGGGGACTTCGTCGAGGACAAGATCGTCCTTCGAACGAGGTTCTTCCATGTAAAAACTTGACCTAGTATCGCCAATACTACCCGCTCTCCGGCGCGGTGAAACCAGTTCAGTGTGCACCCCAAACCGGGAGGCGGACCGAGAAGATAGTTGTTTCTTGGTGGAATGACCGTAGCTGGCGATGTCCAACATTTCCTTGCGTCGCACTACACGAAACTCTCCTACTCCACCATTCCTGGACACATCACCTCGGTACCAATGCTCGAACGGTCGCTCTTCCGACTCCGAAGAGAAGCGGACACTCTCCGCATCGGTATCTGAACGATGCGAAGGAAATGGAGGTTGCTCGTTGACCAGAGCCGTCACCGTGTGCCGCGGGGCAATCGCATCCGCGGCGTAATACGTATCCTTCGACACTCGCCCACCTGTCCGGGGTGTACTGTGAGTGCTCGTGGAGACGCTGCCGGTTCTTGCTTTAACGGGTATACGGGAAACGCCGGAGGGCGGTGGGGGGGATGTAGGAGATGGAGAGACTAGTGATCTGTCGGCGGTGTCAGGGTCAAAAGGGAAGGGTTGGGAGAGCGTACGCGTTCTTGTGAACGCAGGTTGTGTCGGTCGGTTACTTGAATCGGAAGGTCGTGACTGGGTACTGGGACGGGGGATTGCGCTCGGACGGGGCTGGTGGTGGTAATAGGTTTGTATGGTGGTGCTCTGGCTAGGGTTGTTGTAAGGTGATGAGTGTGGGGTGTTGTCCTCTGAGGTGATCGAGGCGGCGGACATTCGTTTGGCCAACAGCTTGCTCTCTGTCTCGAGCCCTGTGCGGGGGAAAATATGTTAGCGTCCAGGTTGGCGGACTTGGTTGTGTGAACGTAAGGATGAGTTACGAAAGAACGGAGGCAAAAAACCGTGGAGATGGCAGTCAATGAAACGTCAATCGCCAAGTAACGCGGGGAGCAACATAAGGAAAGAGACCGATGGTGTTGTTTCTAGTTGAACGCAGATAGCGGTGTGCACGTACGCTTGCGGAGGGTTGGCACAATCTTCTCGTCCCATGACGGACCTGGGGACATCTCCATAGTAGCGGTCACCGCCATGGCGGTTTACGGCCAGCAAAGGGCGAGGATACGACGGGTAGATAATGGAGCACCGGGACTAGCTGTCGAGAAAGAGAGTGAAGTAGGCAACGGCCAGGGTTAGACCCTCAATGGGCTGCTCGTCGCGGCCGACGACGTCCAACTCGATGTGGGAGACTGATGTGACTGCGGTCACACGGTCACACGCCAGCCCCGGCTAAGACAGCTTTGCCGACCTCCGTCCCACCAGATGCGAGGCTACCACTGGTCCTCCAACTGGCACGTCGCTAGCGAGCAGCGTACCGGCCGACCTCATCCGGGGCATCACTAGCGGCTTTCTTTTTTCTTTTTTCTTTTACAATTAACGACGCTATCGCTAACGCACATAAGGCTCGCATCTGGTCAATCCGGGTGCGAAACGCTGGGTAGGTGGAGATGACTTCTCGAATTCTACTAATCAGCAACTAGAGAAAATACTTTTTTTCTCGCTTTTTCTCACTTATTTCCACTTATTTCCACTTTTCTGCGATATTCCAACTTTTTTTCCAGCTTCGAGAAGTTATGTCCCCAACTTTTATAAGTTGATCCGTCATTTACAGTGGGGAATCCACTCGTTTTGGCGGATGGGAAAGTCGGCTAAAATAAGCTGATGGTCGGTTTACTAATGCTATGCTACACGTTCATTCACCCATATCAGGTGAATTCTGGTGAATTACGCCAGGCTAAGAGCCACCTGATCGTTGCGTCAGTGGAGGCACAGAAGACCCTGGTCACTACAAACCAGGGTTGGAGCGCACAAGCTTGGGTGTGGTCAGGCGCACGCGACCACTCCCCTCGTTCTGCTGAACCTGACGGAGATAATGGGCACGAGCAAATGCAGTTATGTGGACCAGCAGCCCCTCCCTCCCGCTCTTTCCCCCCAGCCGGTCAGACCGGTCCGAAATTGCGGAAACACGATCGAGTTCCTTATCCCCGCCAGTCAGCGTCGGGGGTAACGGCTTTTTCCAGTGGCTTACAAACACGTTGTAGGTTTCCGCAGAAACCCATTGCCCCGTAACTTTATTACTGGTTCTGTGGTTTTGTTCGCTGACAAGTTTCATTGTCTCAATAATCGGATTCGCCTGATTTGTGGTTACGATATGCTCTACCGAATAGTTCGGAGAGTCAATTCGCTCCAATGCTGTTCTGGACATCACTGAACAATAATGTCCAGCGCATGTTACCTCGACTGTCAACCGTAGAGCATGTACATGCTGGGTTCACGGAAAGTGTCAGAGCGTTGCAAGCGTGAGAACTTTTCGATCGCCCGTCCTCCAAGGAGCCATCCACTAGCATCCACTTGACGATCGAGGGCGGAGGCAAATCCTCCTATTTGCTGCCGTTCCGCCCTATCTTGTTATCATTTCTATGTGAACACATTCTTCGTCCCCTTAGCGAGCGATGATTGCATAGCAGCTCCCATATTTGAGGGGTGGAGCGAGATCGAGTCAATGCTCTGGTGAGACGAGTTTCTGCAGCTGGCCTCGCTACATTGCTTTCATCCGTTTCGTTGGCCTGAGGGGCGTGCTATCTAGTTCACTCAAGGGGGGAGCATCCCAATGTTTCTACTCGAGCCTATTTTTTCTGCACTGCTGTGTGCCAGTGATCAGATCGCGTTCACCAACGGCACAGAGTCGTTCCGCAACGGAAACACAATGCATACTCAGTGGTTGGTGACCTCGCGCGGACATCCAGATCTGTGAGGAATTGTAGGTGAGGAACTCTCCTCCCTGCAACCCACAAGAACCGGCTGGACGAGAGGAAATGGGACGCGGCGGGAGCTAGACTCGCAAACATATCGAGATCTCACTCCACCCTCCCCCAAATATGAGTTGTCGTACAACTTTCACTCGCTAAGTGGACGAGTTCATAATGGGCGTGTTCACGTAGCGATACAAACAACAGTACCACAGGCCCATTCAAAGGCTCCAGGTACCCTCCACAAGGTTAGATCCCGGCCAAAGCGCGTCACACCTTGGAAGCTCGAGAAGCCCTCTCTACCTATTGGTGCCTCTCAGCACAGGCGACGGCGACGGTACCTGGTCGGTCTCCTTTGGTAATGGATAGAGGATCCAAGTGCCCTGCGCTGGCCGTCCACCCTGTGCGACCCTTTGTGATAAGTTAGTCCTTCGGGTTTTGAAAGGAAATGCGTTCCATTGATTAACAATTCCCGGATAAATTAACTCGTCGGAGCGTCATTCAAACCCCACCCTTCCGTCATTCAAGCGTCACAGGGGATTCACAAACCGGTGGGTCATATCGTCGGCAATGGTGAATTTTTCGCGACCCCGCGCCATTAACTGCGCAGTACAACCCGGAGCTACCTCTCGCGAGGGACAATGATGGTGGAGTCGAACGAGCCCCACCAGATCGCCTCATCATAAGTTACAAGTTTGCGGTTTCCATTTGCTGCGCTACAACACACACAGATCATTCGCGCATAAGGAGCGTCCCTGAAAATGATGACCAGGGATAACTGGACATATTTGGCCACTCTCAAATTACGTTCTGTCCCCGCACTTACCGACACACAAAACACCGGATGATTGCGGTGTAACATCATTAGCTATTTTTTGGTCCGATATTACTGACCGTGACCCAATGATTTGATGTTGTTTGGTGGCGTACATATGTGCACTCACGAACGCGCGAAAATACAAAGATGGTCCCGATCAAATCACAAAGAAGAATGGCGAGAGAGAGAGAGAGATGTAATTGAAAGCGAAGAGTACAGCGTGGTAAAGCACATCACCGGGCAGGCTATCAACGTTAAACCATGGCCTCCCCCGTCATCGTCCTCGTGTGGTTCTATGTCATTGTACCAAAAATTAGTACCAAAAATTAGCTCCTACTAAACAAATAGATATCGTATGTGTAAAGTGTCCCGAGAGATAGATCATACAATATGGCGAGAATGAGGGCAATGCGTAAGTGGTTGGTGCGGATGGATGAGAAATATGGTCGAGAGGTGAGGTGGGGTGAGGTGAAGGTAGGGAAAATTGGGTAGTAGATTGGGTCGGTGGCGACTGCGTCGGCGCAACGTCAGTGATGGTGACGAATGTGAACCTCCGCGTCCCGATCGGACGGTGTTCAGAAGAGGACGGCGCCGTTGGAGGAAGCGGCGCTGCGAATATTTTCTTGGCCGTCAGTGGGCTTCTGGGGCTTGCTCTGGACGGGGTTGGGGTTCATGTCAACTAGGGTATTGTGAGGGTAGGTGATGAAGGTTGGTTGTTGGTAGCGAGCTGCGGCGGATCGTGATAGTAGGGAGGTTGGGTAGAGGAAGATGTGATGAGATCCTCTCAAGAAGTGATGGGACTTTAAGTACTCGGAAGAGTCGACTGGGGGATGGAGGGAAAGTGAGATAAACATGAAACCTTATATATAGAGGAGAGAATGGAGGGAGAGTCATATTCAGGATACGACTGGGCAACACACGGAACTGAAAGAAATGGGAGAACTGCCCAACAGCTGTGCATCTGACCGTCAACTCGAGTCACGGAACCGGTGGATCACCAATAAGCATCCCGTCCTTGTGCGGTCCCATCACCAACCCGGTCTGGTCCACCGGAAGCATGATTGCGAGCCGGAAACCGAGGCTTCCGAATAAACCTGGGCGCGTAGCATAGCCCGCAGATGAGGATAGTTGTAGATGGTTTTCCAGAGAGAAAGGGACGAATGGGAGATTGGTGCCGACATCGCCTCAACCTGGAGTCAGACAAACCCACGACATTTCGGTACAAAAACATGAGCTGAGTGGCGACGTGTACTGGCGGTTGGTCGTAGTGGGAAGCGCCTGGAGTCCTGAAGGCGGAGAAAACGCAATAACGCCATATTGAAAGAATAAGAAAAATCGCGGCGGAGGGGAAAGAGCGTCAAGGATACGCGTCCGTGGTGGAGACCAGGTAAGGAAAGTTGCAAAGCTGTTCCCACACACCTGCCCTCGCTTTTCCACGGACACGTCACACAAGAGCAGATAACTGGGAATGTGGGCTTGTTTGGAAAACTGGGATACATCATAACACATCAGCGGTGTTAGTTCACAGGTTCTAGTTTCATGCTATGCCTACGACATCAACTTTGATCCCGCCCAAAATCCTAATCCGAAGAGAGTCGGGTGCGTTGGATAAGATCTTGAGAGTCCAGGTTCTCGTCTGTGTCCCACTGGGCCGTTGTTCCCATTTTGCCCTTGGTGCCGGGGCGGCATCTGCAACATCTCCAAAGGCTGGGTGAATAGAACAATCGCTGCTCTGCTTCCCGCAACAATTGGAGTTCATGACAACGGGAAAAACCCTCTTAAGAATCTTCAAAGGATGGAGTGTATGGCTCTGACCCGCCTAGTTGGAAGTGCTATGCCGATATACAGGGAATTCCGAACAACGGATATTAACGCTCGCTGACAAAAGCTCCCCGCAGATCTCGAGTAAAAGCACAACAAGCGTAATGCTCACAGCTTTTGTGCTCATTCCGCGGCTAAGTGGACGTCGTTAATGCGAATGAAACATCCTAGTCCAACAGGTGTCAGTCCCAGAAGCCATGCACACTGAATACTCCGATGACTCGCGGGTGGCAGGGTTGCTTTGTAACAATCCAACACACTGGAGAACAAGGCTGAAAGCGACGCGGAGTGTCTGCGCACGCTTAACGCACGTTCTTCGCCACCAGTATGCGGCAAGCGTCAAATTTTGTGAGCGTGGCTGACAGTCTGCAGCTGGTGTCCTCATGCACCTGACCAGTCTCGCTCCGGCATGCGAACCTACCCGGTGGCTTGTCTTAGGGAGAGATGACAACGGAAGTCTCCGCTACGGGAAAACCGTTGAGACCCAAACCGTTGAGCGGTTCTATGTTTAGACATCGGTCCAACCGTTCTTACATTCACTCTCAATTGACCACTCCGCGCTTTGCGCAGATACCCGTTCCCATCCAACTTAACTTCCTCCGTGACAAATGGTACTGCGACAGCGATGGCGCCCTCGAACTTTATATCGTCCCACTCGCTCAAAGCGAGCTCAGTTTCGCCCGAGAAATTTCAAAGATCCAGTCATTTGACCTGCGAAATTTCTATAACGCCCTGATTGAGTACAATCAAGGGGAAATCACCTTCTCGTTTCCTTGACGGCGCATTTTCGTAAATTTCTCCTATCCCGGCCAGCGTCTTGCTGGCTCGTGAACTCCTCCACGTAGGAAAGACACCATAGTATCCAAGTGAGTTGTTGAACCTGTGAAACCTCGGTGAGATTCAGGAACGGGGTTCAGCAAAAACGCACTCATGGGGAACACCATACTCCAAACTTAAACGTTTAAACCGCGGCCCACTACCCTCCGTGATCCTGTCAGACCATCATAGTTCAATGCGAATTAAATCTCGTGTTCTCCACCGCTGAAACCAACCTCTTCAACGTCGAGATATTCATAGAAGTACCGGCCTTTCCCGACACCCACTTCTACCACCCACCCAATGCCCTTGCTTTCGAGGTCCACTAAGTCGATCGAATGGAATTTGGTGGGTATGCATCTGGAAGGACCGGTAATACACCGAAAGCGGAGCACATCATTATCGCCACCATCCTGGTGCTGATGAAGCCCGTGTGCGGAATCGACTCGCCTGGAGGCGAGAAATTTCCGGTCCAAACAGTGGAAGTATTCAAGATTGTCCACGAGTGAGTTTGGAACGACATCATACATTCCACCCTGGCTGTCTTTCATAGAGCGAGCGGATTGGCGACCCAACGCCTCCATCCGATAGTTTCCGGTGAAGTTGCTGCGTCTACGCCAAAGCAAGCGCACCTCCGTCGTATTATCGCCGATTTCTACGATCGAATGGCCGAGCTCGTGAGGCACGACCAGGGCTCCATTCTTCACAGATGGCGTAACGGCCCTTTTAGAATTGAAATGTCAGAGGAGCGCCAGAAACGGGCGCACAGCAAAGGAACCACGAGTGCCTGAACTCGGGGACCTACAAGAGTAGATTGACTCACGCCAACTCCTCACCCAGCCCTGCGGTGAGCATGAATAAGCATTGCATATATAGCGATGAATCAGATTGATGCGGATCGTACCGCCGTAGTACAGGTCGTTTCCTGGAAACGGAACGGAACCGAATTAGTCGGATTCAAACACGACCGAAATGCAAATACCGTACCCAATAGAACTGGACGGTCGCACTGGACACCGAGCGAAGAACAGGCCAAGCGGGCTACTTCGGGTCTGGCGTGGCAAATCGCATTCAGCTCCGCCTTGTCCCTGTAATCAGCCGACCGCGGTGCTGAGGGGGTTGATGGGTAGCTTAGTTTTGCCTCAAATACGGGCGGTCATAGGCGCTCGGAAGAGGAGGCCCACATGCTTCCCGGGTGCGCCGTTCACAACGATGCCGCTCTGGGTGCAAAACATGAATGGCGATCGTTCGTTCGGATGAGATCATAGGGTAACGGTGGAGGAAAGGCGGGTTTGGAAAGCAGCTCGGACCGTTAATACTTACCACAGCGCTGGGCGTAAAGGCGGCCCAGAGGTCGGGAGTGGTTTGATCGTGGAGCGAGTTTGTTTCTGAGATATCTCCATCAGCAAGTCGTGGAAAGTCCGATATAGCCCTACGGCGCTGGTGACCGAACCGCTTACTCGACATGGTCTTATAACACATTGTATGGCATTCTCCGCCCCCCCGACGACCATTATAATCAAATACATATCCCTACCGCTTCCTCGTGTAGATCTTGTAATTCTTTCCACCACTTCCGCCTGATAGATAATTATCGATAACTGGTTGCGTGTCCCTCTGGCGACTACAATGTCGAGTACAAGGACTTCCAAGTGATTGGCATGATCCGGATGTCCGATTATAATGCACGGCATGTACCCGGGCTCCATACACAATCCCCTGTGCGGTCAGCTGTGCATTGTCCTGTACCCGCCGGGGGGTTCCACCACTCATATTTCGTCCATATGTTTTATTTAACTTACATAACCATTAGTTTATTGGCCCGTTCGAAAAGTGTGACCACGAAAAAGTGTGAAATTAAATGCGAAAAAAATATGGTCGTATGCAGAGTACCAACCGCGGTTGATCCCGCTAAACGCAGCCTTGAACGGACGAGAAATGAGCTCACAATGCTCGATTTTTGCCCTGGGGGAAAGCGAGCATCACCAGCTCACCGCGCGGATTGATGGGATTGATCGCGCCTTCCGTTTTGGGAACGCGCGGCACCCGTTGCTCGCCCCTGGCCACATCCCATTTCCCTCGCGTTTGGGGAGCACACAGATAAGCCAGGGCCTGGCCCTTAAACTTATATTATCTACTAACATGTATCTAGAACCTGACACCACTCCGGTGTCACCCGGTGCAAGTCCGGTCACCCTTACCCCCGGGGGGTGGGGGTGGAAATCCCCTTATTTCGCGCCCTACAGGTAAGTATCTGTTTAGATACTCTATGAATCTATTTTACTGATATAACTGAAGGAGATCGAGCCTACCCGGGCCCGTTTCGTGCGATTTTTGACCTCTCTTGCTGGGGGGGTCAAAATTGGAAAAATCGCGATTCCGCCAGAACGCGGCGTACGATTGCTTCGCCCTTTGGGATACTTATTTTGGTACGTTTTTCTGTGGGATTCGCGCCTTTCCCGCGCTGCCGCATTTCCTCCTTTTACCTCGGGAGATGTGGACGCACAGGGAGCAAATTCCTTAATTGCGATCCAAGGCGGTAATTAAACGTTTCGCCGTTATGTTACCTCGTTCTACTGATAAATAAATCCAGGTTCCTATATTTTTTACCCTCACAGGCGAGGGTCTGCCCCTTCTATGCTCAAATCGAGATTTTGGGGTATATCTGCATCTGGGCCGTGTCCCCTTGCAGATCTGACTTATTCCAGGCTTTTAATAGGTTCCATGTGAGTCTATTATATGTGTGTAAGAGGCATAGACAATGCGGTTTAACCCTCCTTCACAATTCGCATTCTTAGATTTCATCACCCTACCCCCAGCTGTGGGATAAATATTGCTTCCCATAGTCCAGAACCTTGGGAAATCGTTTTAATATATATGTATTTACTGTCTATACATTATTTGTGCTCATACAGTAGACCAATAAACGAGTTTTTAACTTTTTGTTCTGTGTGTCCGAGTCCCGATCGCTTTGGCGCCCAAAATTCCAAGATGAGGCAGCGATCGTGGGAACTTCGATCACTGGATCTGGGACCATCGCTGCCCAGAATCGCCTTCCACCGTGCATGCAGAACACGTCTGGGTGACCTGTAATTGTAGTTACAGGCTAGAATATACGTAGATACAACGTGTACAAAAATTCAGAACAAATAAATCAGTCTTTGTGTTGATTCGTCTGACCACCCCTCTGGCCACACTACGAGTTTTCAAAAGTGTATCTCAACAACGGGGTGGGGGACCACCCTCGGGTTTTTCGTAGGTCAAAAGATATACTATTGGTATTGTAATGCTGTATAATTGTACAGTGTAATACGGTGTATATAATTTCTGGCATCCGGAACTCGTTCATTTTGGTGCGCATCCCTCCCCCAAGTGTGTCATTACGAAAATGACTTTATTGGCATACCTATTGTGCTAAAATACATGAATAATATATAATATACAAGCAACATCCCTCCCCCAGCAAAAATCATACCAATAATGCGGTGTAAAAAGCGAAAATCTATGTGTTGTTAGGGAGGTGATGGAACACAAAAATTAGAATAGCTTACTGATCGTTGAACCGTTATACAAACGGTTTCGGGGGCCTATATTAGACGTCTAAAAAA
>Ga0307515_10000864_pt1 | contig 69647 bp, 65 predicted proteins | sample 17_EM_MG_FD_194513 | JGI IMG/M metagenome (GOLD analysis project Ga0307515, IMG submission 194513) | Populus trichocarpa ectomycorrhiza microbial communities from riparian zone in the Pacific Northwest, United States - 17_EM | ecosystem: Host-associated > Plants > Roots > Unclassified | place... | reverse complement strand
TCCAAGTGCATCTTTACACTCGATCGATCACGGCCTCCAAGTGCAGCTCTCAGTTCACTCGATCTCGGCCTCCAAGTGCATCTCTGAGTTCACTCGATGTCGGCCTCCAAGTGCATCTCCAAACTTACTCGGTCACAGCCTCCAGTGCATCTCTGAGTTCACTCAATCTCGATCTCCAATTGCATCTGCAAACTCGCTCGATCACGGCCTCGGAGTGTATCTCTGAGTTGTAGATTGGTAGCTATATAGATACATAGATACATAGATGAGAATACAACCTGAATACATGAGTTTTAAAAATTGTTGCACGATTAGTAGTAGCTATGAGTTCCAGGCGCAATAGCAGCATTCCCAAAGAAGATGTTGTTTTTCCCAGAATGCTCTACTGTGATTCGAGGTGCTCTACTGTGATTCGATGTGCTCCCAGACGCTCACAGGTTTGTCGCCGGCGCTCCCAGGTGCTCTGCTACGCAACACGACCCGTCGCCTGGGCGACGGAAAGCCTGTAATTCTCCGTCAGAGGGTACGAGGTTCCGTCAGAGCCGTCAGAGCTGTCCAGAACACCCGGGTGTTTCAGACGGAAACTAGACTTGTTGCTGATGAATCAAAAGAGTCGACCGTCATACTGCTGAAAATGATGAGCATAGCGCACCCGAAAGGATTTGTGATACTGTAAATAGGCTTGACGGGAATGATGACTTGGATAGTCCAAATGGGAGCAATGACGACGGAAATGCAGATGATGAATCTAATATGAAGCTTGATGATCGCATTGAGGCTCCGGGAAATGCAGAGCACCAGGATATGGGTGCCAGACTAACTGTTCCTGGATTGATTCGGCCAACATGATGGTCAATAAAATAGGTTGAAAAGGCTTTGATGACGGTCAATGCAATGGAAACAAGGAGGAATACAGGAAACAAGAAAATGTAGGACAGAATGTGTCAATATGTTTTCACCAGGTTCTATAAGTCACCAGACCGAGAATTTCACTTGCAGACATATCATGCGAGAAAACCGAGTAGTTGTATGTGAAGATTTGTTCATAAACAGAAGTTTAGCGAGCAAAATGAATCATTTAGCAAGGCATCTCAATGATTGTAGAATGGGAGCAACCTGTGCAAGAATTGTACTTGGCTCGGCTTTGCCAACGTGCTGAGTCGCAATCTTGCTGAAAGGCAACCAATAATTTCAAATAATTATTCATTCAATTATGGATGGCTGCAGATATTGACTAGCCAATACATTAAAACCAGCATCAATGGAGCATCAATGATTTTTGGTCTTGTGAGCAAGTTAATTGTAAAGTGAACGGTCGCTGTTTGGCATAACCGATGTATTGGCTGCATTCATAGGCGAAATAGCGAGCAACATGGTCACTGCCCCATTCTGAAAATGATCTTCAACCGAGCGTCTATGACTTTTGGTTTTGCATCTTGTGTTATCGAAGTGTTCATTCAGGGTCATGATTTATATATGATGTATTCGCGGCCTTTTCAGGCAAAACAATTCATGATATCTTTGTTACCCCATCATGAAAATGAGCTTCAACGGAGCTTCAACAATTTTTAATCTTTCAAGTCAGGTAATTGAAAAGTGATGTGGTAGTTGTTAGGCATATTGAATGTAATCGCAGTCTTTATACGCAAAGGAAAAAGTGAAACAGTCATTGCCCCATTCAGACAATGTGTGCCAACAGGGGGTCAAAGGTTTTTGGCTTTGAATCATGGGTTATCTGAGTGGCAAAAAGTTGCAGACATCCACAGATGATGTATTAGCCGCTTTTAGGGGCAAAAACAATACTGGTACACTCCCTGCCGCATCCTGAAAATGAGCGTCAACGAAGGCTGAACAATTTTTCGTCCTGTATCTTCTGGTAATCTAAGTGTTGCTTTGTGGCATTAATTCATATACAATGTAGTGGTGGCCTTTACAGTCAAAACAGTGCACGATATCTTTGTCAGCCCATGTTGAAACCGAGTCTCAATGGGGAGTCAACAATATTTGGTTGTGTAGATTGGGACATCAAAGCATCGATCGGATATTTGGGCTCATACCCGAACTATTGACTGCCTAAGTGGTACATAATACGAATCACAACGGGTAAAATATTGATTGCCAAATACTCGATATCACAACCCGGAGAGCATTCAAAATGTGATTCATTGCCAGATGTTGAATAAGCGATTTTGAACAAATAGTATTATCACACAGCAAAAGCAAGAGCATTATATGAATCTACAGATAGACCGGCTGGACAACCCTCAGACAACCCACCCCATTGTGACAGGTTGGGAGACGTCCATCGAACCGTACTGGCATTGACAGTTCATGTGTAATGATGCCCCAGGCCGCCAAGTTGGCGTCGGTTCGTTTAGGATCCGGACCCAAAGCAAACCTCCGGAACTGTTGCTAACACTAGACGTAGTGGTGATCTCTATACACTGGTGTTTACCCGGCTTTTGGTCACATGTTGCTGTTACAGTATCCTACTCTTTGGATGCAGACCTCATTGGCTGCCAAAGCCAGAATCAAAGAAAAGAAGGAATGGGAAACTAACAATGAAACAATCACCCAATGAACCCAATCGTACAAACCTATAACTCCCATGACAGATCGGTACTGCTCAATGGTGACAATTCAGCAAATTCGGCAGGTGGGGAAACTCCCCTTCCATTGGTAAAAGATTCAACCCATGCGGGAAACATTGATACAAAGCCGAGATCCAATCATAAGTTATGAGAACCCAGATGCAACAGTACAAATGAAACGTCCAAACTCCATCCATGTCCTCCCTACCTCCACCCCTGTACTCAATACCTTCACTCCCATGGCCAATCAAGATGCTCTCATTGAATCTAGTGAAGCAGATGTCAGGCGTGATTATGATTCTCCACCAGTTCCCAGCTAGTGAGTATGGAGCAGTAACCGATTCGTTGGATGACATACTGTGGCATCTGATTGAACTAGGTAGAGACGAGTATGCGGTTGTCTACCCATTCTTCTGTTTCCTCATCTATCGCCAGGGGTGATATTGAAGATGATTAGCCTCTGACTGGTGGTGTTGAGTGATTGAGAAGCGACGCATGCAAAACATTCTGGTGCAGCATGCCGCTTGGCAAGTATAGTTTGTATGAATTCATATTGATGATATTACTTTCGGTATATGTTCCTGTGCGCGTGGAACTAATTCTTTGAAAGCCTAGATGTTAACAAGTTCCTGGTCGATGGCCATATTTTGTCTCCAACCACAACAGTCATCTCTTCCTGCCATTGTACTCTGTTTGCTGCTTCTGAGCCTTGAATATGTTTTCACAGAGAATTTGGTGAGTCTCTTCCATAGCTGCCATCCACCAGTCTGCAAGCACCTATCATCTGAACCTCATTATCTTGGGTGGCTCAAATAGCATCATAGAATGGTAGTTGTAGTTCACCCAGAAGGGTGTTATCAGAGTGGAATGGTGGTTGGAGATGTCATATGCCAATTCCACCAGCAGTAACAATTCGACCAAGTTGTTCTGCGAGTAGTTACAAAAGGGTCAGAGAAACAACCCAATGATATGGTTGTGCGATTCAGTTTGACTGACTGTCTGTGAGTGGAACGCGGTCGAGAGTTGGTGATTGATACTGAGGTGGGACCCAACTCTGAGCCAGAATTGACAGGTAAACTCTTTGCTGTGATTGGTGGTGACATTCTCTGGTACACCACAGTAGTAGATCACGTATTTGGAACACACTCATGCGAGCTTGGGGAAGTCAATGTCCTTTCTGCAGAGAAGTTTGGTCGCCATTTGAGTCCAACAGTCGATGATTACCATCATCCCAGTGTATCTCGATGCCATTGACCCTGGCAAGCCGGTAACACAATCTATGCTAAGTCCCTCTCAGGGATGACAAGCCAGTGAGAATGACATGTTGAGTCCATAGCGAGCGGGATGCTGTGCTTTGATTTGGTGGTAGAACTCCCTGCAGGTGACGTATTTCCATATTTCGCACTCCATTACATATCAATCACTATCTCATGGTACGACCTCCACAGTCTGCAGAGCTCTGCAGTGAATGGATCCAGGGTTGTTGTAGGAACGGATGGCCACGCCACTGCTGAGGGCCATAGGCGCGAATATCCTCGGATCAGAGATCGGATCTCCATCAATCGAACTCGATTGACAATCAAATGTGATTAAAACATTGACCAAAGTTGGTCGTACCTGTGACCTTAAAAAAATTGTCTCCTGGGCTGCCTTGGTATCTGGTAGAAGGTCAGTATACGATTCAGCAATGGCCGTCACTGCTATGGTGGCCAGGTGCCTTGGTGTCGTATTCTGATAGCCAATCTCATAGTCGGGTCTTCTGGATGACCATTCCGCTGGGTTATTCTTCACTGACAGGTGTTTGATCATGAAGTCATAGGAAGAAAGAATCTCCGCCCACCAGGTCTGCCGCTTGGGGAAACACATTTGATCTTTGGAAATACTCGAAGTTCTTATACTCGCATTCCGTGAGGACCATATGATTCGCTCCCTGGACGGTGTGAGGCCATTGCTTCATAGAGTGCCTGATGGCCAAGTGCTCCCAATGGAACCTGCGGTAAATCTGTTCAGCACCTTAGCATTTTCGAGAGTACAAACTGACGAGTCTGAGAATCCCAATACCTTCATATTGGTTGAGAATCCATGCGATCCCAAAGCCGCTTGCAGAAGTTGGCACAATGATCAGCTCAGCCAGTTCAAAATGCGTTAGGATTCGTGCATTATTGGAGACTCATTTTAAGGTCCGGAATGTGAGTTCGGCATCCCAAGTCCATTCCCAGTTGACCTGTTCAGACATCCTGGTACTCTCTGCATTCTGTAGTCAGTCTGATATTGACATTGTACTCTGTGCACGTTTCCAGATGAACCACTGGTAAACGTATATTGTACCAAGAAGCACCTGCAAATCCCGAAAGGACTCCAGGGTTGGCTAGTCCACAATGCTTGATATGCCATCGAAGTCAATGGCACTCTGATCAGGGCCGATAACCAACCCGAGAAACCTGACCTCTGAGAATGCACAATGGCACTTGTTGGCTTGCCTCAGAGACCAAATTCTCATAGTCGTTCCAGCACATTTCATTCCTGTTGTTCATTCTCCTCCTCATTGGTCAAGCGAATCAGTATATCAACAAGGTAGCACACAGCAAAGTGATCCATATAAGGCCTTAGGAAGTGGTTGATATAAGCTTGGAAAGTAGGTGGTGCATTGGTCAACCTGCACAGCATTACTAGATACTCGAACCGCCCATACTGCGAGTGTAACACAGGGTTGAATTATTCAACTTTCTTGGTTCAGTTGTTGCGAGCGGCGTTCCTGAAGTCCAGTAGTGTGATGAACTGTGCTCTGTGCAACCTGTTGGGCATGTCCGAGATCGGTGGGAGAGGGTATTGGTTATTCACCGTGTCTTTATGAAGAGCTCGGTGGTTCACACACTGCCTCAGTCTGCGATCCTTCTTCTTTCCAAATTGCATCGGTGTCACTGCAGGTGATGCTGACTGAATCCATTGCCTAGGTATGTATCTGTCTAGACCTTGATGGGTTTCAACTTAACATCCGAAAGATGGTAGATTGGGCTATATGGTAAATCCAAGCCTGCTTTCGGATCAATTGCATAGTAAATTGGACAGTGCGGTGAGAAAGTCTCTGCCATGTGTTTGCTGAACACGTCAACACAGTCCTATTAATTCATGGGGAAACAATCTCGATCATCTGTACATACCGTACCTGTTCTGGCACCTGTGGATTGGTATCTATCACCAACTTCGGATTTTGATTTGGGATAATGTGAAAGGGGAACCAATGACCTGCGGATCGAGCTGTTCACCAAAGCATGATCAGAACCCTGCTAGTCTAACATCCTCCCTTGGTGACTCAGCTAACTGGTAGTAGTTTTTCAGGTTTACCCGAGTGTGGTTTCTCTTCTGCTGCAACCACTGCTGGTGCTCCCTGCTTGCTTGTCCAGCGCTTGTATTGATAGTCTGAATCTCACCTCAATCTTCAAAAGTGGTGACAGGTATAGTTGCTTTAGGCAGTCCACGGCATTCCTCGAATCATAGGGCTGATGTCTCGATGGTCTTGTCGCTGGCTGAGAGATCATTGTATGTTGTTGCTCCAAGTATTCCAATGTTTGGAGTAGGTCTGCAGTTGCTGGTTGTTCTTTCTTATCCATCTGGATCCATGGGAATCTCAGATTTCAAGTTGATTGTCTGCGTACTTCCACTAATCCCAGGTAGCCCTATGTTAGTACTTTCATGATCCCCACCTTCATACCACTGCACTATCATACCCAATCTGCGTGCCTCACCTTGGGCACTGACGGTTCTTACTGAGGCTGATTGACTGGGAGCTCAATCCATCTCCAGATTGCGGGTTTCATAACCTGGTCATCCTGGTACTGGATCATATGCCCTCATTGGGATGCCCAGCATCTCTGGTTCATAAACCAGGGCCACATGATCCATATTGTGGACAGTCATCGCCATCTTGCGGCTGTTCCATGCATGCATTATCACCTGACCGCCAAGGCCACGAGTTGTGATGTATGCTGCTTCGTGTGGTAGCCCGAGTCAATTCAGACATTTTGTAGCCAAGGCAATGCTTGTAGTGCTGTAATCGATGAGTGCTCATATTCATCGCAATTCACTATGTTGATTTCATATCTGGGCTTCTTGGACAATGTGTAATGAATCTGGTCTCGCCATTCAACACAAGTATTGAGATGGCATAAGTGCTTTCGGGCTCTCTAAGGCAATCCTCAGCCATATTTAATTCCAACGCCATTGAACTTCCGCTAATATTGCCATCAATGCCCTTATACCCAATGAATGCAGTCCAGGCTATAATTTGTCCGTCCTTTCCCACTGAGCAAGATACCAAGTGAGGCATGCTACTTTGTTGGTTACTGACTGTTGCTGGAGGGCTGGCAATTGATATGTTTTCCTTCTCCTGGAGGAGCAAGATTATTGGGGAAGTAGGCAGGTGTATATTGAGTGCACAGGAATGTTTGTATTTGGCTGACCCATGGTGTATGTATTTACATTCTGACTGCCAAGTTCCATAGAGGTCTGGTGCGACCAAAGGCCTGGGAGTGAGTGTATCATCCTTGTCTGTCTTTGACTGGCCAGACATTGTTGCTTTGGCCGGCTCAAATATGGATGGTTGGAAGTTGCATTTCTTCATGACATGTTGTGATGATTCTCCTGACTATGATTGCGGTTGGTTCGACTGCCGCTGTTAAGGCAGTATGCTGTCCGGCTTGACGTGTGACTCAGTGGCGTGGTCGAAAAGTTCTTCAATGCATTCAATTGTGTTATTCTTTGAGGTCAATCAATGGATATTGAACCCAAGTCCTTTTCGTAATCCAGTCTAAGCAATTTCATGCACATTGTTCAATCAGCAAAAAACATTTCCATCCGGGTGGAATGGCTGAGTCAGAGTAGACGCGCCGTGTCTGAGCGGTCAGAGACACCCCAGTGGCGGATTACTCTGCGCCCAGGGGCAATACCACGAACCGTGTTGCATATCACCCTCCGATCTCTGTTTCGCCATTTGATCTCCCACTGTCGGTCTCCTATTTTAAACAAACACTGTGGTGTTGTAGCCAACTGTGACCATACGTCGGAATGGGTTCATTGGGTACACACTTGCAACGGAATTGCAATACAATGGGTAATGCTGCGGATATCTGTCCTGGCATTCCTTCTACATGAAGCTCGAGGAGCGTAGGAAGAAGGTGAGAAGATCTGATACTACCCGGCCGTGAGGATCCACGCAATTGCGTGGATCCACTGACATAGCGATTGAGACCAAAAGTTGGGAAACATAGAGTTTGTATGTTCGTTGTGTGACAAGATGAGACGAAAATGAGATGCTGTCTATCTACCCTGGCATCTCCCAAATGTAAACTCCACGTCACTCATTCCACCCCAGTTACCCCTGTATCTGTGTACACCCACTGGCTCTCCTTAACGATATACTTCGAGGCCGTGATCGATTAAGTCTTGAGATGCACTACGAGGCCGTGATCGAGCGAGTTGGAGATGCACTTGGAGGCCGAAATGGAGTGAACTCAGAGATGCACTTGCAGGATGTGATCGATCGACTTTGGAGATGCACTGGGAGGCCGTGATCGAACGAAATTGGAGATCCACTTGGAGACCGAGATTGTGTGGACTCACAGATGCACTTGGAGGCTGCGATCGAGCAAGTTTGGACATGCACTTGGAGGCCGGGATCGAGTGAACTCAGAGATGCACTCTGAGGTTGTGACCAAGCAAATTTGGAGATGCACTTGCAGGCTATGATTGAGCGAGATTGGAGGACTACCTGGAGGCGGTTGATATGGAGGGAGGCACGACGGCAGCTGAGACTCTATTCATTGGTTAACTTGTAATTGGATGAGAAACTGGCTGGGAGCTGGAGACTGTCAATCTTGGGATGATGCTGTGCTTGGTGTATGCTGTACTCGGTGTTAACTCATGATTAAGACATGGAGAGATAGAGAGGGATGACATAACTTTGTGTTCTTAGGTGATGGTAGAGTTGAGCACAAGAAAGAGATAGATCAGAGGAGATGGGGGAAATCATCATGAGAAACTGGGACTTAGAGAATTTCGTGTGCGAGTCAATTGACCATCCCCGATACGGCAGGTATGAGTCCCAATCCGGATGGTAATCACACCAATACAAGGTCTTCTAAACCCAATCAGGCAGGTTGTTCCCCTGATTTCTCATAGCCGCTCGCACCCTCCATATCGTGCTCATCTTCATCCCTCATCTCTCTCTTTCTGGTCCACAACTCTACCATCATTGTAAGAACACAAAGTTAAGTCAACCCTCTCCATCTCTCCATGCCATCATCATGAGTTAACACTGAGTGCAGCATACACTGAGTGCAGCATACACCGAGTACAGCAAACACCAAGTACAGCATACACCTAAAATTGTCAGTCGCCCCTTCATTCTCTCAAATTGGAGTGGACCGTGGAATGTAGCCTCAGCTTCCGGCGTACCTCCCTACTGATCGACCGCCACCAGTTGCATCAATGAGTTCACTTCATCTCGGTCTCCAAGTGCATCTCCAAACTCGCTCGATCATGGCCTCCCAGTGCCTCTCAAAACTTGATCGATCACAGCCTCCAAGTGAATCACTGAGTTCACTCCATCTCGGCCTCCAAGTGTATGTCCAAACTCGCTCGATCTCGCCCTCCCAGTGCATCTCTGAGTTCACGCAATCGCGATCTCCAATGGCATCTCCAAACTCGCTCGATTACGGCCTCGGAGTGTATGTCTGAGTTCACATGGTCGTCATTTTCAGGCGCACCTCTAATTGCCCTCAAGCACCCCCTGCAGCCAGTCCAGATATACCGTGTGTAGATAGGTAGCTATATAGCGGCGAATACAAACTGAATACATGAGTTTTAAAAATCATTGAACGATTGGTAGTAGCTATGACTTCCAGGCGCACCAGCAGCATTCCGAAAGATGTTGTTCTTCCCAGAATGCGCTACTGTGAGTCAAGGTGCTCTTGGACATGTCGCCGGCGCTCCCAGGTGCTCCCAGGCTTGTTGTCGGCGCTCCCAGTTACACTGAAGGCCGGCAGGAATGCCGTCCTAGGGTCTGATCCTCTCCTGAAATTGACGCATCCAAGTTTACACTCCACATCCTCTCAGACACTTCTGGAGGCTTCCAGTGACTAAAATACATTTTGCTGATGCTATGCAACGCAACCCATCGCCTGGGCGATGGGAAGCGTGTAATCCTCCGTCAGAGGGTACGAGGTTCCGTCAGAGCCATCAGAGCCATCCGGAACACCCCGGTGTATCTGACGGAAACTTGGGTCGTTGCCGATAAGTTACTATCCTGCTGGTGCCATCCTGCTGCTCTGCAATTTCTTTTGATTCAATCGGGGTAGACAATGACTGGTTCATTTACTCCTTTGTGGATGTTGGTCATACTCCTCACGGCAGCGGTGAGTTGTCCGTCCTCATTGCGCTACCTCTTTTGAAAGTCTTCCAAGAAGGGCTCAACATCTACCAAACCAGAATCTGAGTTACTCCGTAGATTCCAAAACCACGCTACCAAATCAGTACCCTGTCTCTGTCTATGTGGACGATATGAATGAATGTTCAATGTGCTGGGAATGCTTACTGAACTTTTGACTTTGTTGGAAACTCCAGGCAGGAATAAGTGCACATGTGATTAGAAGTTCGACCATAACGTGTCACGGAAGTTATCTAGCTCCGTTGTTGCACTGCAGTACGGTTCTCGGTGGGTATTATAATTCAATTTCTTTTAGATTGTATCAGTCAACGAGACTCTCTGCATTTTCCCTGTTTGCTTCCATCATCTCAGCATTCTGTGCCTGTAGTTGAGTATTGTGATGGATTGCATTCTGGAGAATTTCTCACTATTCCTCCATCTTCTGTCACATGGATGTTCCCTTGAGTTGTATGGCAGGGTTCGGCTTGCTTAGGTTGTTGCCCACACCATTGTAAAGGTTATCATCCATTTCATCACTCCTGTTGTCCACCAGACCCTCGGCTAGGTGATCTTCCATATTGGTAGTGTTTTCCTATCTGTCATGATCACTGTTGTCGTGATCACTCTCATCATGATCACTCTCATTGTGGATTCCATTCTGCGAATGTATGGAGGCCCAGTGATTGAGAATCGGGGTTGCTCAGCCCGGAGAAGATTGTAATGTTGCCTTGCTCCAACATGTACTACAAGTGCAATTGATCTCTGACAACTTTCTTAGGAGGCAGAGTTGACAATTGATGATAAAATTGATCTGCAAGCGGTGTGAATTCTGCCAGTTGTGTTGTTCTTTGACAATAGGGGTAAAACACATGTATCCTTGGGGGTGAAATGTATCCAATCACTGAAAAATCGAAATTATTGGTAAGGTACGTAGATCTACATTTGACTGCAGATGTAGGATGTAGAGATTGAGTTGCACATGAGAGCAAGTGAGTATATGTGGAGAGTTTGCTGGTAACATATTTGATACCAATCTAAGTGCCGCTGCGGCTACCTACATAAACTGGTATTGTCAAGGCTTTGGGTCAAGTGTCACCGATACATATATATGCCTCTGAGTTGTCTGTTTGACACTCTGGATGAACACATCCACTAAATAGGCATAGCCAGATTAATATTTGTACTTTGTTGCATTCACCACTGCATATTCTTGAATTTGAGAATGTGATAGCCATTGTTGAATCATCTTGCACTTCATTGAAAAGGTGGCAATTGTCTTTCTGTTTGCCATACGCGCCTAATATTTCAGGATCTCATGAAGTGGAGTTCATCAAAATGATAATGCAGGTAACAAAAGAACTCGGCTTTGGAATGTGTGATCGAGGTCATTCTCCATGCTTTCTGGATATTGGCCCAAGATTTTATGAGATTCAGACATGATGCCTTCTTTAGCATTGTTATAGTGTACCTGGCAATCAAGTCCAAAACACTGAACCGAAGTAGAGCAGCAAAATAGCTCTTCGTAGTACATTAGCCCATTCTGTATGTTAATAAATATTTTATCTATCAGTACATTCTGATTATATGTGAGCACTACACCAACATTTTGAATTTAGTCTTCTTCGATCTGGGCATTGAATTGTTGTCCAATGTTCAGAATTCCGCCATCCACTGATGCATTGCTGACTGTAATTAATTGGATACTTCCGCACACTCTGTGGACATGGGTATCTCTCACAAGCTGTATCTTGTGTGATACGCAGCAGAATAATGGCTCCTCCAAAGCCTTCTGGAGGCATAAAAGATGGACTCTGTGTGCATTTCACTGTGTATTGGTAGCAGACAGTTGGTTGAAAACGGTTACAGAGTGAATGTCATATCAGCCCAAAAGGGCAAGAAATGACAGTGACTCCACCATAGAGTCAAGACTGGAATACCAGCCATTATGCTTGAGCATCAGTCAATCGCAAAAGACTTGGTTGGGAAATCGATATGCGTCTTTCACATTACCGATATGTAGTACTTCAGAACTCTCTGAGGTGAAATTCTCACAAGATCCCATTCAGCACATCAACACTGATGTATGACTCACAAGATGCGTCTTTGGATATCCGAAATGTAGGATGAGCTGTGCAACAGTTTTGCAGAGCTCCTGAATGCCAATTGGCTGCTGCCTTGCTTCAAACTCAATCAAGCAGATGAAGTATTCCTGTTTGAACAGTCATGCTTATTCAACGTGATTCTATGCATCTCGCTCTAGGGCGGTTTCACAATGCCGTCTGTATCAGCAATAATCGAGGTGGTGGTGGTTATAGTCTCAGCCTCAGATAGACACATCTGGAATTGCACCTCCTTGTTGGGGGTCATTATAGCAACCCCGTAAACCTCTATCTTTGCAGCAGTTGTTATTTGGGCAAGGTTCATGGCTAATATGGTTCTGGGACTGATTGCCTCAGTCCCCACTTGATGGAGTAGTTGTCACCAATGCTGTTGGAATAATTGATCGAAAATCTTGTCTTTTACTGGTGTCCCTTGATAGATTTCATGCTCCAATCACTCATTTACCATCTGTTAATCAGCATCCCACTACTTGGTTGCCGCTACTCAGGCTCTATTCAGGCACACCTGAAACTTCCTTCATTTTCATGAAGTAACCTTTTCAGCCCCATACACAAAGACCTCCAACCCAGCATGAATTATATTAATCTGTTGTTTTTCTGACTGATTGGATCGCCTTGCCGGCTGGTTGTCCATGATGGCCTTTGCAGACTATGACAGTTTCTGGTCTCAATATAGCACCCTTCGGCTGATTGAATTGCTTCAGTGAGTTATTTTGTGCTTTGAGTCACAGATCAGAATAATTTTGTTGGGTAGAAAGCAGAGAAAATTGACATTATACACGCATTGCGCCAATTACGAGTGCATCAGAGGCTATTTGTGTCACACATTTCTCGTCATGATTTAAACATAGAAAAACGGCAGGGCGATGTAATGTCACAGCGCTGATCAGTCCACCGATCCCTGAGCCCGGCAAGATACTGCATTTTAACTTATCGCTTGGTGTGGTGATGCACCCGTGGCCTGGATGCCATTGTTCCAGTTTGAATCAGTTGCCAAATTGATCCTTGACCTTACCAGCTTGCAGCGAATTCAGTAGCCAGAGGAATATGTTATCAACCAAACCCAGAAGCAGCTGATGCAATTTATCAGGCTGCCAAAGCAGATAGAAATTGCAGAGAGGGTATTGCCAGACCTGGTTGCAGATTGGGTGAACAGCTACAGTTTGCAGAGCATCAATATTAGCTTCCTCCAGAAGTGCTGATTAAACATGGTAATCTCTGCAGTAATTGAGTGAATGAAAAGTTAAATACCCAACGGTAGCACCTTATGGAATTCCACACTTTGGTCATGAGCCGGATCAGACTTGGGCAGCAATCAGTTGTTCAGGACGATCCGAGACACAGGTAGCCAAAGATAGGAACCAATTGCTCTGAAATCCATCTGCGCAGTCCCATGTTAAGACTTGACCAGTTATGTCAAGATTTCTCAGTGGGGACAGCTCAGTTCCAACTGTGGAATGCCATGCCTCGTTAGTGTGTATGGCACATTTCGGGAAACAACAGATCAGTACGACAAGTACCCAAAGGAACTAGGTAGGAGTGCTGCAAATATCTTTTCGAGTAGTTCTAATTGTGAGAAACAGTGGTCAAGCATGGTGATTGGCTGAAAAATTGGTCAAGTGAGTCTTGTCAGATGCAAAAATAACTGGCATAATCAACACTCCAGCAGGAAGTGTATGCTGTGTATGCCACCACTTGTTCAGGTTCATCTCACCAGTAACTCTGCAACCATTCAAGCATCTACGCACATAGGTTTGAAAATCGAGGTGCACCTGAAATGTGAGATGTGCCAGAACACACCGTTTACACTGGAAAATATTCCCATGATATAATGTTCCAAAGATATGTGAATGATCTTCAATCAAACTATCTTTGCGGAGCCGAAAATCAGCTTCGGAGAGGAGCTGTTGCAGGGCATCTGCTCATTGGATTGATTCAATTTTGAAGTTTTCCAGTCCACGCTTCAGATGTTGATCACTCTAGGTTTTTGTTTGCTGCCAAAGTTCTTTAGCCTGTTGGATGTCATGTATAGATGTAGATGAATGACGTCAATTCCATAGCTCTGACTACTTGCGATCTTTGTTGTACAATCCAGTTGCTTTACCTTATGCTTTGCCCATCGCATATTCCTCTCCAACTACCACACAATCCACTGTGTCTTCATTGGGCCAGGGGTACATATCATGTCAGGCTTCTGGGGGTGTATGGTCTCTTCGTCAAGAGTACTTTCAGGTGGTCGTGTGCCAGGAACATTATATACTGGTGGATCATGAGTTGACAAGCTCATTGATGAGCATTCAGGTCAATCAACTACATCAGCACAAGTGCTAATCAACAAGAGGCTGCGCTATGCGCACACGCGCCCTCCCGTAGCTCATAGCAAGCTTCCCGTGGACCCCTGCACAACACACAGCCAATAGTCATCTATGGTCGATTCATAGAGATATGCGTGTGGGCCTATGGAAGTATATACGGCTGCTGGCCAGAGATGGACATATATCAGTCTTTACTGCCTGTAGTCTACGCGGTTATACCGGTAGTATACACACTATCACTGCAAGTCCGGATGAGAGCCTGCTGGCAATCGAATCCCCGCTCTAGAGCCTGCTTGAAAGCCTGCTTGATAGCCGGCTTGATGGCCTGGTTGATAGCCTGCTTGAGAGAGCTGCATTTGAGAGAGCTGCGCTTTGGGAGAAGTGGAGTCTTCTACGGGAAGCTTTTGGCCGATGGCAAACTCTGAGTTTGTGGAAGCTTTTGCTAATAGAAGGCTCTAAGTCTTTGGCTAATAGAAGGCTCTAAGTCTGTGGAAGCTTTGGTTAATAGAAGGCTCTAAGTCTGTGGAAGCTTTGATGCTAACGTTGACGTAGCCAACCTACTTGTCTAAGTGCTTCTGGTACTATGATCACCATCACTGACACCATCACCATTGCCATCATCACCATTGCCATCATTACCATTGCCATCATCACCATTGCCATCATCACCATTGCCATCATCACCATTGCCATCATCACCATCCCAATCATCACCATCCCCATCATCACCATCCCCATCATCACCATCCCCATCATCACCATCAGGCCCGGACCGAGTGTGCACACATACGCCAACAATCGGTGGGAAGCGGGCAGCAGATCCCACTGGACAATCTGAGTCGGAGATCTGCTCTCCACAATATCTAATTGTCAACCTTTCCTGCGGAATCTAAGGCTGCAATTGTCAACACCATGCCCATGAGGCATGGTGAGATCTCGACGTGGTGGCTGCGCCATAAATACTGTTCAGACTATGATATCAACGAACGTCATGATTTTGGCCACCATACGCTAACCACTACCCGCCACCCGCCATCCGCCACCCACCACCCACCCCCCGCCACCCGCCACCCGTCACTCGCCACCTACCACCCGCCTCTCGGTGCCAGGCGCCTACATCTCAGCAAGTCTCTCGATCGAGCACCCAGGAGCATACATGGGAGTATAAAGTCAAGTGAGATTGGGAGTGTTATGCCTCTTGAGAGTGCACTTCGGAGCGTGCTTGGGAGTGTGCTTGAGAGCGTTTTGAGAGCATCTTGAGAGAATACTTGGGAGCGTACAGTCAAGCAGGCAAGGAGTGTGCCATCGAGTGCAATTAGGAGCGTCCTGAAGAGCAAGCTCGGGAGTGTACTTGAGAACGTACTTGCAGGTGTACATGGGAGAGTCTTGAGAGCTTACTTGGGAGAGTATAGTCAGGCAGGCTGGGAGTGTGTCATCAAGTGCAATTGGGAGCGTCCTTGAGAGTATGCCCGGGAGTGTACTTGGGGGCGTACTCGGAGTGTACTTGAGAGTGTCTTGAGAGCTTACTTCGGAGTGTAAGTCAAGCAGGCTTGGAGTGTACAATCGAGCGCAATCAGTAGTGTACTTCAGAGAGTACTTGGGAGCGTGGAGTGAAGTGCATTTGACAGTTTGGTTATATGTTGGATGCAGCATGATGTATAGTATCAAGCACACATAATCGCATGTGTATCATAGTAATCTTGTTAACATGCAGGCCCATAGGACCCCATAGTGCCACCCGTCAAATATGAAGTGCATTACCATCCCAAAGACAGCTTCTCTATTAGTTACGCGTCGCGTAAGGTCATTGTTAATGGTGTAATGTCCAATGATGATGACTTGGTTCATTCCTGGCCTGTGGGAGGTTAAAACCTGTCAGGAAATAGCCCTTCATACATCAATACTGGGCAATATTGTTGATAGTGAGCTTCTAGTAGATTCTTGTTGAATGATTTCTTTTTGCAGATAAAGCACTTAACAAGTTTCTGGTGAGTGTTAACCATATTTGAGAGATGGCTAGTTTACACATATTTGGATGAATTTCCATGGTGATTCAGGGGGTGTTTTTGAGCCTCAGGGATAGTGTTTTGAGAGTGATCTGACTCTGGTTACAGTATCGCTTCGACAGCCATATCACACCCCACCTGATGAAATGGAGGAGTTTAATCAAGTCACCTTATGATCAATTGTCTTTATAAACCACAATACATATAATATAACACAATGATCATGCACATCTTCCACTGAAGATCATGAGCAGAGAAGCATTCTTTTGTCATCACTGCAATCTACTTTATATACAGTTCAACAGCTGCTGCTGCTGCAAACACCACAGTTAGCCATATACTATGTCATTGGTGCATTGTGTGTGATACATATACTCAAGCCTCCAAGCAACTGATAATAAACGTAAGATCATCATAATATAATATATTGGTGAGTGACATTGCTAGCTGTATACCCAGGCAACGATCATTGAGAATTGATAACCTGGTATGATCTGTGCTTCAGTAACATTCCTTGACTAGTGTGCATCCTTTGATGAAAAATGAAGTGTGGATAAGGAGCTCAATAGGAAGTCATCAATGTTAATGCCAACTAGCAGGGCTTACGTTGAATGAAGTTGCAAGGATGTACTTGTACAATATATGTTTAGTTTCCCCTGTCATGCGTACTTTCAAACTGGAAATAGTTCATGCAGGGTTGCTGGTGAAATCATATTATATACCGGCTAAGACCTTTACTGTCATGCACTGTTGGAAGCTGAGTATCTATTGAACATCCATGTATACCAATTCTAGCATATAACAGAGAATGGCAGGTTGGGTGTGATTAAGGTTTCTTTTTCTCAGCTGGGTTTTGTGTATCGAAGGTGAAGTGAAACACCACCATTAATCACAATAGGAAGGGATATAAGCTTCCTTCATTCCACTGACAGTTGCTGCTAAGTGCAATATACTCAACAATACCTCCATTATTACTGCATCACATCCCACAATGATATGTGCTGACAACCATGTTGTTCACCGAGCAGATAGATAAACTCATCTCCACTGAAGACAAAGAAGATACAGCCTCAGGTTGGCTAATTTGCCTCAAAACAATGCCCTTACCATAATCAGGGATCATCGGATCTTATTTCTTGCACTGCCTCTACAAGAAAGAGACCATCTGGGAAACCCACAAATTAATTCCATCTGCCACTGGGGTATGGTTACCCTCCTTCTCAACAGCCATTTCAAGGTGCTCCTCAGATTTACAACCATTCTCCATTCATCAAAGACACACAGTTCCCAACCAAGCACCGGTGCAAGCCAAGAATTTCAAAGTGATGGGCCACAGTGGCAAGGATTTGACCTCCACAAAGGCGGTCATGGCAGCTCTCAAATGATCCCCCCTTCACAATGTTCAGGAAAATGGCCATCATTGCCAGGTACACCAAGAGTGCCCCCAGCAGTGCCGGCAAACAAAGATGTCATTCCGCCAACATCTCCCAGCTCCACTCATGCACCAGGACCTCATTTTGGCGTAGCTGGACCTCCCGCCAGCACACCTCAGATGCCCACATCAACTCTCCCAACTAAAAGAGTTCAGCCACCAGAGCAACAAAGGAAAACTAATATCCCAATGATTGCTGATTTGGCCCCAATGCAAGAGCTATGTGTAAACATATCTGAGGCTAATCATGAGAGCAATAATGTGTCGGGCTATGGAGATGCAGAACGCAAAGCCCTGATTGGCCTGAAGCTAAACAAATTCTCCTTGACGGGTTTTGCCAAGAAGATTGGGCAGCCCAACTTCAGTGCATTCAACAAGTTGAAGAAAGTGAGGGAGGCTAGGGTTATGGAGAAACAGCATCGTTGCATTAACCAGGGGCAGAACTGTTTCAAACTACTTCAAAATGAACTTCTATTCTCGGAGATCAAGGTGGCATATTTTTTGGTGTGATTTGAGAACTCGCTGCATTTGAAAAATGTTCATAATGCTGAATGGATTCCACCACAGTGAGTTGATATGTATTTTAAAAATTGTGCAAGCAATATTGGGGAGGGGAGGAAAAAGGGAAGGCAGGGGCAACAAGTAACTTGCGACAGATTTGTGAGAGCTTGCTGGCAAATGGATGAGAAATAATCTCTTAGAGTTGTTTGATCAAATGTTCTGGATTGTGGTTCACTGGTTGTTGAACGGTAATGACAACTTTTTGTCATTCAAATAACTCCAGGCCTCGTGTACTGATGTCAGGCACTGAATGGAGGGGTGTGATTTCATTGAATAAATTGGAGGCCAGGAAGAACCAAACATTCTAACACCCATGTTCATGCACGCCATAGATCATGACCGATCCGACAAAGAGTAATTGAGATTATACACTGATGGGCAAATGACGAATAGCTCCATATATAGGCAGATATTATACCACTGTTGCCATTCAAATGCTTTCAAGTTGAAACCGGGTCACAATTTGACGTTCTTTTTGGTAGTAATGAGAATACCTACAGGGAAGCAGATGGCCAGGAATGTAATTAGATTAACAGAAGTAATGCCCACTAGCCATGATTATGCTACATGTATAGAACTTTGTAATGAATAGACATAGTCATTGGAAGGTTCTGAAGAGGGCGGAAAATCATAGAAAGAGGCGTATGATGGGCAACAGAATAATGGTTGTATTAATGAAAGTTTGGATTAAAAGAATGGATAAGATTATATTCCACACATATATTTGTTTCAATGCTTGCTTGACTCTGAAATACTTCTCATCAGCATGATTTTCAGGAGCACTGAAGTATGAGCCCACCAGCAAAGTGTACCTCAGAACAACTGAAAGAGGTCATTAAGAATGAATAGAACACCGAATCACGTGAAATGGAGAGTCAGGAGCAAATGCCGAATTGTGACAAGGTCATCGATCCATATAATAGCAGGTCAATACCGACTACTGATCTGAATAGTATCAACTGTCAGTTTGAATATGACTGTCATGATGACGCAGTCTGGCTGCATAATGCCTTCCGAGATTGCCAATACAATGCTGACCGACTCCCTGGCAACATGTATTGAATTTCAGGCCTGCTAGGAACCCAGTTTCTGGGGCCCCAGGTTTGGGCAAGATTGATCATTGTGACAAGGTGGATTAGGGATTGGGATATGCAATGAGCCCAGGTGGCTGACGATGTGGAGAGTGGCAAGATGTTTACCTCGGTGGCAGCAGCTATGATATACATATTGCTGAGTGAGAAGCTGGTTATGGGGTTGCTGCTGTCAATGTTGTGGGGGAATACCCTGGACAAATGGGTCAATATGGCTCAGAACGAGTATCCCAGCATTATTGGTGAAGCACACGTGTGGTACCCATTGCAGAGACTGTATTTGGTGCCATGCTGCATTTCAGAGATCAGGACAACTCCAGCTGTCAGGCATCCAGCGCTTACATGAGCCCTTGAACAAATCATAGTGATTACAATACCCAGAGTGGCAGCAACATTCCAGAGTGTCATCAACAAGATGACCTTTGGGACTGATTTCACGCTTGTGAACTCGTTGGATGCAGAATATGCAAATCTAACTCACCAGGAATTGAACACCAGTATTGACAAGCTGGAAAACTGATGGAACATTCACCTCGAGGTATATCATACCTCAACATCCAGAGCAAAACCATCAAGCAATGGCCAACTCTCATACTTTTCATGGAGTTTTGGGATTTTGATGAGTCTCATTGGTACTAGAAAAAACCAGTGTGGGCTAGCAAATTGTGACGAAAGCAAGAATTGAATTAAAGCTTCAGGTAACAGCGATGTCTGAATTCCTTTCACTCTTGGACTTGTATTACCAGACAATGTGGCATTCTTCAGGTGTGCCTGAAGATCCAAAGAATGATACTTTGATGGCAATGCATAGTGCACAGGCACTGTATTCCGCTGTGAAGGGTTTAATGCAAGCCATCAGGACTGAAGATCAAGAAATGCAAAAGAATGTCACACACCAGATAAAATAGACTGCAAAGCTTTGGATGATCATGCGATGGTCAGATTCGAAACTGGCCAATGGAGTGCACTTATCTCAGCTAATGCTGGAGAATACACACATCGTTGATCTCATGTGGACCACGGATGAGCGAGCAAATGTGAAGATGCTTGGGGAAGATACACCACACAATGTAAATCAGGAGCATGGATGGTTCACAGATGGTGACTTGCATGTGTTTCGTTCGTATTGGGAGATACTGAGGATTAAAACAATGGCTCAGGAAAATGGTATGAGAAATGGCCACACCATACTTGGGTGGATTCTATGACAATCCGATGCTTAACAGAGGCATTTCTACCGATTGTAATCAATGAAAGTGAGAAGTATCCAGATCTCGACCAACCTGAAGCATTATGTGAGGTGTTCCTTCAAGAATAAGAGTAGGGTGACCATGCACTCCCCAGGGTGCCTTCTCTCCCAAAGGCGGTGCTCATGATTGCTGTTCCTGGCCAGGTTCGCCAACTGAAGCAGTGGCTGAGCAATACTTTTGCAGATCTTGTGGATACATTCCTCATGTATGCGGAAAAGGGCATTGATGAATGCACTGATATGCAACTCAAATTCCAGGATTCACGGAATCCCTCAGTATTTGTCACTATACCCATAGTGGGCAGAGCAAGCCTACATCTCACAACAGCAAAATATCTGTTAATAACACGGATGTTCTGGGTAGTGAATATGCAGTGCCAGGCATTGGCACAAGTTGTCCGGCTAAGTCAAAACCGAGTTCCACATACCTGGATACTGAATACAGATTCTGGTGGCTCTCATAACCACCTAAATGATCTCCACCATCACTCTGCATTAAGGCTAATGAGTGTCATACATGGGTTGATGAATTGACCGAACATCATAACGTCCAAGATTTACTGTATTGAGGAGTCGTTTGAGCACCATACAGACAGTCTGATAATGAACGGAGACACGTTGCTCTCAGATACACAATCGTCTTAGGTCATCAGAGTGGTGAAATCAAGCAAAGCTCCCTTAGACATTCGACCAACCTAATCTTCTCAACTGATACAAATAGTCAAAAAGGTCATTTGTAAGACACAATCTACTTTGTAAATCAATCATATCACTCTCTCATTCTGAAGTGCACCAAAGCTTTGTGGCATTCGTCACAGTGTCTGAAACCAATATTGGTTACTGTGCAATTGGATTGTCATTGTTGAGTATTAATAATGACAAATATCAAACGAAGTCAAATGAGCAGAACTCATTAGTCAATGTTGCTGGCACTCTGGTCAAATCAACAATAACCATTGTCAAGATATATATCTGGCACTTACTGACTTGATGCATCATCTGGTGCTAATGTATTTCTCATTTTCAGAATGGTGAAACCCTCCAGACTGGTTGCTACAATATTAGTTGCCACATTCGCATCATCTCATGTGAGTTGGTCTTTGTCAAACAACCATTTTGAACTCTTTGAATGGCTTTGAATCATTCATCAATGGTAAATTTGAGGTTCACCAGAAACCTGAAGCCAAGTAAGACATTTGCAATTAAATGACTAAAAAGCATCCTTCAACTACTTTCAGGTGCACCAGAGAATCCCACATATGTCATCAGTATTGTTATAACTGATTAGGCACTGCATATGTTCCAATCCCATTTGGTAATAACACAGTCTAGGGGATCTTGGGTGAATGTGTCCGAATCTGAAAGATGAAGTGCATATCGATGCCAAATACTGCAGCTTTTGCAGACAACTGATTGTATAGTACAGATGGACCCCAGATTTGTATCGCAGAGAGTTGGATGATGAGATGTGATTCTCATACTTTCTGGCCTACAATGGATGTTCAGCGGCACCATAAATCTGCAATCCTGTCAAGTATGGTGTTTTTGGATTTGTATGGCGTCGACTTTCAGAAGCTGCAAATCCTCATAGGACATATTATTCCTGCCTAGGTACAGCTCACCTCAGATCAAAGGAACAAATCAGCCACAGATGTGCAGTCCCCATGTTTGTAGCACACTATATATTTCATGTAGTTCATTCTGAAGCATGTTTTCTTCAACTTTGAATTAATGGAAGCCCGTGCACTGAGAGTCATTGTTCTAGACACGTTATATTTAGGTACAGGCAACTTATCCCACTCGGTATCTCCCATAAGATATGAATCCATTCTTCATCAGTTACATGAACACCACGACTAAAATGCCTACCATTTCACACTCCATGTCAACTGTCCATTGGAGGGAGATAGCCACTGCACACTAAACCACAAATGCACAGCCCTTGCCAATCAATTTTCCCACTTAGCTTGATATTGACTGAGTAGTATGTTTTAACCTACACTACCAAATCTTAAAATAGTGAGTGAAAATTCAGTCTTCATCAAAAGAGCTGTTGCTTGAGAAAAGAATCTCAATAGACAGGTTCTGCTCAGCACCTCTGCAGATGACTTGCAGTAATTCTCGCTCAACTCATGTACCGCCCTTACTCCCAGCTGCCTATTATCTCAATGCTTTTAGTGCAGACTTAACTGGATTGCTAGTAAAGGAATGCTGGGGCTGCCATAATCCATATCCAAAAATATGTTTTGGGAACTGATTCCCATTAAGAGAGACTGAAGAGATAGTATGTTGCAAGCTCAAGCGATGAAATCTGAATAGATAATTTCGAAGACTGCAACAACCTGTCGAAGTAAGGTGAGCAAGTAATCCCAGTCATGGTATTGAATTCTGCATAACCATTCAAACCTCAGTGCACCTCAAATCCACAGAACTTCATACATGCAACTATTCCTCTGCCTGCTGTGACATGATGCTTCACTATGCATTCATACCATCATTGTATCTAGCTTTCAACCAGATGAGTCATATTAAGGCCACTCTGTAGTAATGACACTCATGATGAATTTGTGATTTAATTGTGTGCAACTTACTTCATATCAGGCAGAAAGTGTCAGTATACATGACTATTCATAAACCGTTTGTTGGAAATCTTCATGTTGAGAAGTGATTGAATCAATATGATCACCCCTGGATCATCATCGTCCCTGACTATTCTTTTCTCGTATGCTTGAATCTCTCCTCTGTTAACCCACATCCACCCTCTACCTTCCTCCAGAAATTGCAATATTGGTGTCAAGGAATTGTGCAGACCTGGCCGGGATGAACACAACAAACGTAAATTATGCTCACAATATTGCCTTATCGGCTGCTAATGTAGCTGCTGCATACTAATACAACAGAATCTGGTCAAAATGAGTTTTGTCCTTCTGGCAGATATACTACATACAGAAGTTCATATCTCTCCCATAAAGATATCATACTCAGTATAAACCCTCCGCACTGAACTGTCCCTCACAGGGTCCCACATCGATCAAGTTCTGCACTTTCTCAGTGCTCTAACAGTCCCATGCCAAGCAGAAGCACATGTTTTCAGTGCTCCATTTCACCAGATCCAAGCGTTTGTTAATGTTACCAACCATGTTAATATTGCGAGATTTCTTCAGGTGCACATCTGGTTCAGGTGCATGTAGTTCAGGTGTGTCTGGTTCAGTTTTGTGTGCGTTGGCTTAACCAACCTTCAAATCTGGCATCCATACAGAGAGGGTTGTCAATAGCAAGTGACAACATTTAGCATTGGGTATTGGGAATCTATATATTCTTGTGCACCGGATACTTCATAAATGCCAATTGCCGGCTGACATCCTCACAATACATATAAACCATTGGTGGCATCTATTTTGAAGCCGTTCAAGGTGCTCCTCACTGTGCATCTTCCTTAACTATGTGCAAACGGTTTCGCAATGATTCCTGTTATTGTTTTGCACTTAATCATATGTTCACTGCTTATACACTCTTTCCCTCATTTGCAATCTTTCTATCTTCATTTAATCCAATGGAACCTAAGCCCAGTATAGTGAGGAATCACTATTCACAGACGAATCAAAACGCACACCTTGTGACAGTACTTGCACTGGCATTTAAGTAAATAGCCAGTGTTCATTGTCTATCAAATGATTGACTTTCTCGCCCTATAACTGTATCTGTTGAATTTCACATGGCGCATGTGCCGAATTTCATTGACGATTTGCGATGATATTACCGGCCAGGGGAACCACAAAGACGAATGCGAGGAGACTCGAGAGCTAACCTTTTCATCCGACATTAATGAAGACCATTTGGGTAACCCACAAGTGGTTTCACTGCAAGCCCTGGCGCGCTGGGACTAGTCTTTACGCACAAGAAGAGTTGCACTGCCAAAGAAATAGAGCCATGCTGATAGTGTGATTGCATGCCCTCCACCTCCAAATTCCCGCAATCCAGCTGGGGCAATTGCACCCCCCATCCTCAAATGCCAAAAGTCAACCCTCCTCAACAAGTTATGGGAGTCCGACTGTGGATCACGAACCCAGATATGCCCACTACCCCGGTCCAGTGGAGAGCAAAATCATTCACGTCCAAAGGCCGGTGGGGATCGGATTGTTCCCCATTACCAAACAGCCACATTCGAGATAGCAAAATGTTTCATGGAAGCAGTCTTAGTCACAATGACCCCTTTGGCACTATTTTCTGATGAGAAGTGGCAGATGGTTGAAGAAGCTTGGAAACTACCCATTAATGCCCAGAATCGTCAACAGGAGTTAGCAGGTACTTCTGTAGGTTCACCATCAGTGAGTGAAGTGCCCAGTGGTCCATCTCTCAGTATCAATATGCGAACATGAGAAGATGTAAGTCTTGAATTCTGTTTAATGCTCCTTTTATCAGACTTGCAATATTGCCTGTGCTATACAATATACATAATTCGAGCTCTAAATTAGTACCAATGGAGATTTGTTGGCGGATAGGTCTTATTGAACTATTGTCAGTCATTACGGATTGGGTTTGCGCTCTGTGACTGTGCTGCGGATTCAGGTTAAAGAGCTCCAATTTCATGAAGCTTATTGCTCAAAGGTCATGGATGATTAGAGACTGAGGTTCACCCAAACAAAACTTCTGTGTTTAAATTACGATCAGTTCTTCTTGACCGCCGATAGCTTCGGGCACCACCATACTACATCTCAGCTCTTTGCATCTCTTGCTCAGCAGACTTTAGTGCAGGGGGCTGTAGCTATTCAGTTTGCGCTGTCTGACAATACCAGTGGAATGAAGATTCCGATTAAGTTGTGTCATGAGGGATATCAACGTACATTTTCCCCTTCACCCATGATGAATTTTACTCTGGCAGCCACTGTACTCATAAATCACCCATCAGCAGGACACTTGACACCCCCTCCTCCCCCTTGGCATGGAACTCAGCCAGGATTTGTGCTACTCAATTGCTGTCGGCCTTGCTCTCCTCTATTCTATTTAATGTGCATTTTCTCCTCTTTTGGCACTCCTCTACTTGCATAGGCACTCCTCAATCCCCAGTCTCTGGATTTGCACTGCTTTATTTCATTCCACAATCAATACCCGACCCCCCCCTATTTCAGCACTCCTCCGAATCGATGGACACTGCTGAATCCCCACTGGCACACCTCGGTCTGCCTTGCCGCTCCAAGGAATCCACCCACACTCCGAACATCTGCCCCCCTGTTTCGATGCTGTTTCACAGCAATGGGTGCTTTTCAGTCCCCAGCAGTACTCCTCAATTCACAACCGTCACTCCCATATATCTTCCGCTGCTCATCACCCCTTATTTTGGCACTTATAGGCTTGGATTGGTACCACTCAAACTGCATCGGAGCTTCTCTGCCTGGATTAGCGCTGCTCAATTTCATTCGGTGCATCATAGCTTGCCATGCTGCAGATTTGATCCGGAATCTTCCCTCTTCGATCCCAATCAGCACTTCTCGGGATCGATTTGTTCAGTTCTTATATCATTTCTCTCTCGTCCTTCACCTTGTCTGTACTCCTCTTTCCATCCATGCACTCCTCATCTGGCACTCCTCTCTTCTTGGGAGGTGCTCCCCTTGTTTATCCAAATATATCATATCACCTTTCAAACCCCATTTTCATTCCCAGCAAGCTAACATCTCATTACACTGTTGTTAGATATCACAAATTGAGCCAACATCAGCACAAAACATTGCTGTCAAGGAGGAATGGCTGCGTCAGAGTGGTCGCGCTCCGTCCAATCTATCAGAGACACCCTGATTGCGGACTACTCCGCACCTGGTGCCAATATGACACATCGCATTGCATATCATCCTCTGATGGCAGTTTCTCTGGTTCTTCTCTCACTGTCGGTATCTTATTGTGAATGAACACCGTGGCATTGTGGCCAACTGTGACCATACATCGGAATGGGTTCATTGGGTACATCAGAGAAATATAAATTGGTCCGGAAGCCACACGCAGGGTTCCATACGCACAAGTCATTTCGTCTATCATATTCCTCTCTGTTACAGTCACAAGATTTGCTACCTCATAATATTGCACGCATTAGTGAAGTATCTCTATATATATATATACGGTGAATCTGGCCACAGATGGTAGTCGAGCATAATAGGTGGAGAACCTGGAGACGCCCACTGAGAGCACCCAGAGATGCACCACTTGGAGGCCGTGGTGGTGATACGACGAAGCTAGACGGCAGTGAGCCCACCATCATGATTCCCCCACACGTCTCGCGACATCCAAACAGAATTTGTGAGAAAGAACGATTCTAGCTCGAAGAGCCTAGGAGGTAAGTGCCAAGAGATGCTACTACCAGGCCGTGAGGATCCACGCAATAACCTGGATTCACGACATCTAAGAAAGAGCGAGGGAGACAAAAAGTTGGGAAAGATAGAGTGTGTATGGTCATGGAATGATAAGATGAGATGAAAATGAAATGATGTCTATCTACCCCGGGGTCTCCCGAATATGGACTCCCTGTCACTCGGTCCACCTCCATTACCCCTATAACTCCATACAGCCGCCGATGCTCATTAACTATGAAGTTGGAGGCGGTGATTCAGTGAGTTGAGAGATGCACTGGGAGGCCGAGATCGAGTGAACTCAGAGATGCATTTTGAGGCCACGAGCGAGTGGACTCAGAGATACACTCCCAGACAATGATCGAGCGAGTTAGGAGATGCACTTGCAGGCCGAGATCGAGTGAACTCAGAGAGGCACTTTGAGGCCGTAATCTAGTGACGTTGGAGATGCAATTGGAGACCGACATTGAGTGACCTCAGAGATGCACTGGGAGGATCTGATTGAGCGACTTTGGAGATGCACTTTCAGGCCAGGATCAATTGAACTCAGAGATGCACTTTGAGGCCGTGATCGAGCGAGGTTGGCGATGCAATTGGAGACCGAGATTGAGTGAACTCAGAGATGCCCAGGGAGGCCATGATTGAGCGAGTTTGCAGACGCACTTGCAGGCTATGATCGAGCGAGATTGGAGGAGTACTTTGAAGCGGTCAATTTGGAGCGAGGCGCGACGGCAGCCGAGACTCTATTCATTGGTTAACTTGTAATTGTGGGAATGTAGAGAGTTGAGTACAACACCATCCGCCGACGGATGGGAAACTGGCTGGGGGCGTGAGTCAGTTGATCTTGGGATGATGCTGTATTTGATATATGCTGTACTCTGTGTTAGGTCGTGGTCATGGGATGGAGAGATAGAGAGGGATGACTTCACTTCGTGTTCTTAGGTGATGGCAGAGTTATGCACAAGAAAGAGAGAGATCAGAGGAGATGGGGGAAATCATCATGAGAAACTCTGTCTGAAGAGAATTTCTTGTGCGATTCAATTTACCATCCCCAATACGGCAGGTACGAGTCCCAATCCGGTGGGTAATGACACCACTACGAGGTGGTCTAAACCCAATCAGGCAAGTCATACCCCAGATTTCTCAGGTCCGCTTGTATCCTCCATATTGTTCACATCTTCATCCCCCATATCTCTCATTCCTGTCCACAACTGTACCATCATCGCAAGAACACCAAGTTCAGTCATCCCTCTCTATCTGTCCATGCCATCATCATGAGTTAACACCAAGTGCAGCATAAGCCAAGTGCAGCATACATCGAGTACAGCATACACATAAGATTGTCTGTCGTCCCTTCATTCTCATGCTTTCATAGGAGCTTCAAAGGTAAAGTCACCTTGTCACATTCCCACGGTGTGGAGTTAACTAACCGATGAATAGAGTCTCAACACCTGGCGCGCCTCCCATTGACCACCTATAGATCGACCACCTCCAAGTACTTCTCTAATCACCCTCAATCATAGCCTGCTGCCGGTGCATCTCTAAACTTGCTCGATCACAGCTCGGCGTTCATCTCGGTGTTCACTTGATCTCGGCATCCAGGTGCATATCCAAAGTCGCTCGATCACGGCCTCCCAGTGCATCACCGAGTTCACTCAATCTCGGTCTCCAATTGCATCTCGGAACTCGCTCGATCACGGCCTCAAAATGCATCTCCAAACTCACTCGATCACAGCCTCCCTGTGCATCTCTGCGTTCACTCATTCATCGTCTCCGATTGCGTCTCCAAACTCGCTCCATCACAGCCTCGGAGTATATCTCTGAGTTGACTCGATCGTCATATCCAGGTGCACCTCGAATTGCTCCCATTCACCGCGTGCTGCCAGTCCTGATATACAGTGTTTAGATAGGTAGCTATATAGATACACAGATACATAGATGAGAATACAAACTGAATGCATAAGTTTTGAATATCGTTGAATGATAAGTAGTAGCTTTGATTTCCAGGCGCACCAGCAGCATTCCCAAAGAAGGTGTTATTCCCAGACTGCTCTACAGTGATTCAACGTGCTCCCAGGTGCTCCCAGGTGCACCTGAAGGCCACTACATCGGTCCAGTAAACTCTGGGAGAGGTATGCATGCAACGCGACCCATCACCTGGGTGACGGGAAACATGTAATTCTCTCTCAGATGGTACGAGGTTCCGTCAGAGCCGTCAGAGCTGTCCGGAACACCTGAGTGTTCCTGATGGAAACTAGAGTCGTTGCTGATGAATCACGATTGGTATTCAGTCTCACCCACTGGACAGGTCCAAATCCCCAGCAAATTCAAGCAGTGCCTCCGGCTTCTTTAGGATGGGGATGAATTGTAAGTTCCTTCTTTCGTTGGCTCTGATGGGATGGGAGATATCATGGATGACATTGACACCATGTTCGATTGATATCATTGGATGGCTAAGTTTGGTAATAGTTCAGCTGTACCAGCTTTCATGTTTGCATCTTTTGCCTCTCTCTATGGTTCCATATAGTAGCGATGCAAAGAATAGAATTTTAAAGGAGATATTGTTAACTTGTATAAGTATGAGTTAGAAGGGATAATGAACAATAATCCATGCATCATATTACCCATGGAGGGTAATCTAACACTTTTGTACATCTGGACAGTCTCAGATAATACTTGGAGTCCTCTAAATAACTATCCATATAAACTCAGGCATGTGTCAGAGTTTCTTTGGGATTTGCACATTGGTTGGGTGACACTTATTGCTGCTTCCAATGTTTGCTCCAGCACTCTGATTTGTTCCCATATTTGGCTCAATCACTTTGATGTGTCTCCTATACCTGTCAACAGCGATCCAAGTTCCTCCAAAGGCCACCTGGAATGCCCATCCATGGTCTGATCCTCTCCTGTTGTTGAAACTGCTATATTTACACTCCACATCCTCTTACACACATCTGGAGGCTCCCAGTAATCAAAATGCATTTTGCTGATGTGGTTGGTTATAATAAATGTATATTATGAGATGAAGTCATTTGAGAAGCAACAATTTGAAGTTCTAGGATTGTTCGGTAACCTAATAAATAGGTTTAATTGAACCACAATATTCGGCTCTGTGGCATATGATTGATGTTCTGGTATTCCACAGATCCGCATCGCAATCTGCTGGATGATGAGATATTGCTTGAGTAATCCAGACTTAGCAGGAGATTATACTGCTGCATATTTCCAAGCCTCTGATTGAAGTTCCAGTACACCTGCAATCTGCAATCCTGTCAAGTATAATGTCTTTGATTTCATTGAAGCCAACTTTGACATGCAGTAATTGATCATTGACATATCATTCCAGCCCAGGCTTGCCTCAGAGCGACAAACAAACCACCAAAGCAAATGTACCCAATCCCATAGTGTACCTTGTAATGGTGTTTTCTGTATTCGCATCATGTATTCTTTGACTTTGAGTCATTTCAAGCAGCATACACCAATTGTCGTTGATCAAGAAACCTCACATTGAGATGCTGGTGATTCATACCACTCAGCCTCTATTCAGATTTGTCTCATAGCTTGATTGGTATAGCATAGGGGCTGGTACAATGCCTTATGTATTAAGCTCTGTATGAAGTGTCGATGGGAGGAAGGTAGCCACTCTACATTTAACCTTTAATGGACATCTCTAATCAATTAGTAACCTCACTTAACTTGTTAGTGATAAAGTATTGTACATTTGGAACTATGCTTCCAAGTCCAAAACTAGATTCTAAATATTTGAACCCTGTTGAATGGACTGGTGAGTGAGTGAGAATCTCAAACAATAGCATCTACTCGGTGACTCTGCAGATGACTGGGAACTCCCACTGACCCCTTATACCACAGTTACTCAATGTGACCGAACTTGTCAATGCTTTCAGTACACACTTGAATGAATACAGACTAAATGTATCTTTGGGGCGCCAAAATGGGTATCAGAACAGAGATTATGTCCACTGATTTCCATCAAGACAGAGTTTGAACAGAGTGAATCTTGAAAGCTCATGCTATAACAAAACAGCTTTGAAGAGTGTAATAAACATCGAAAGTGAGAGGAGCCTGCAATTGCTGCAATCAAATCCAACATGAATATTCAAATCTTTTGTACCCTACTATTACCCTCCAAATTCAATTCAATTATTTGTTTCCCCACTGTGAGATTACTTCTCACTATGCCTTCATACCATTGTAAATTGCATTCAATTTAAGCATATAGTTTCAGTCCTCTTTGTAGCCTTTGACATTTACAATAAATCTATGATTTAATGATAGGCAGTTTCCTAGATATTAGGCACAAAATCAGACTGTGAGTGAGTATTTGTAACCTATTTTTTAGAAATCTTGGCATTGACAAATGAAGAAGATTACATCTGAATTATCATCATTGCTTACCATACTCTCTCTATGCTTATTTATATTCCTGCTTTGTGTATCACATTTTCTCCTGCCTCTATTAACTGCAATACTGCTGTGAAGAATATTCTGTAGACAATGCCCAGATAAGTGCATGACAGGGAAGGTATGCTTACAGTATTACCTAATAGACAGTGAACATAGCTGCAGCATCCTAATACAATAGATTATCCTAAAAATACATATGACCTTCTGGCAGATATACCACATATGGAGAGTTATAATTCTCCTCTACCAATAACAAACTCTGTATAAATCTTTGCAACCCAACCTTCACTCACAATGTCCCAAATCTCTCAACTAGTCCATGTTCTGAATACTGCAACATTTTTATGCCATGTGGTCACCTGAGATGCTCGAACTTTCACACATATTTTTAATGCTTGGAGGAGCCATATGCAAGGGCACGTGATATCAGTCAGGTTCTCCATAATTCATTTGGACAGCATAAAGGGTTCATTGATGTTACCAACAATGATAATATCGCAAGTTGTCCTCCAGTGCATCTGATTCAAATCTATCCAGATTCACATTAACCAAAATGCAATTGTTGCGTTCATATATTCCTCTGATGATAGGTGTGCTCGCATGATACATTTGGAATCCATCTATTCCTGTGCACCTGAAAACGTCCAAAATTGGGATTCCAGACTGCCATCCTTGAGGTCCATATGAACTATTGAAGTAATGTCTCCTGAGCACATTCAATGGGCACCTCAAATTGCATCCTTCTAGACCATCAGTATCTTCTAGCCCAATTTTGGTGTTATTCTATCATATGTAATCCTATATTTAATGCAGATACACTGTCTCCTTCATTGTCCAAATTTCTATCCTTGTTTCAGCATATGGAACTTCCATCTAGCAAAGTGAGGAATCACTATTTAGAGAACACTCAAGATGCACACATCCAGAGAGCACTTGCATTCAAGTAACCAGTTAATCTTCATTCTTCATCAAATGTGCTGCTTCCAACGACTGGCATTCCTCAATGATAGTACAGGTGAATAATGATCCTGATTTCATTAGTGAAGCAGAATAAGGATTATGATAAGCAGAGCAGTGATGATGACAGTTAGCATACCGGAGTGTTCACCTTAGCATCTGACATCAATGAAGACAATGTGGATAACTATGTGGAGGGCTGTCGTGTAGTCGAGAAAGGCTGGAACAAGTTGTTACGAAGTAGTAACTATTCCATTACAAACAAAACAGAGCCGTACTGATACTGTGATTGAATGCCCACCAAATTTCAATTGCCACACTCCAGCTTGGGCCATGGCCCCGTCATTGCCCAGACACCAAAAGTCAACCCTCCATAGCAAATGATACCAGTCGGACAGTACACCACATCCCCAGGTGGTTCCCCTACCATAGTCTAGTGCAGACTACAATGACCACCATCCATGGCCAGTGGAGATCAGACCATTCTGCAAAATTAAAAGGCTGTTTAGGAAGTAATTGAAAGGTTCAAGTAGGCAATGGTAATCACAAAGACTCCTATGCCAATATTATCTGATCAGAAATACTCAATATTTGAAGAAGCTTTGAAACCGTCGGTTGAAGATCAGGATCATCAGCACGCATCATCAGGTGCTTCTGTGTGTACACCTTCTGTGAGTCACTTACCTGGCGATCAATCTTGCAAAACTGATCTGCACACATCGGAGGCTGTAAGTCGTAAATTGAACTTCGTTCACCTCAATCAGACTAGTGTTTGCAACGGGTCTGGGTCACTCGCAAGCGGTCTGTGATTGGACTAGAAAAACTTTTCAGTTTGGTTCCAGACCCGTCCAAAGACCAGACCCGCTTTAACTTGGTGGGGTTGTTAACCGGACCGGACATTGATCTGTGGGCTTTTGGCTGGGTTTGCACCAATCCCCAGTTCCAACTTTGCAGTTCCTACCGGTTTGGCTGCCTGTAATGTTCTGAGTTCTGATCGTATCATAACACGATGAATATGCAGATTGTGCAGTTTTACAAGCTCTTTCACCTCCAACATTCAGACTTGTCATCCGACTGAGATTCGTTGAGTGGCTGTGAAATTAGAGCAAATGTTGAGCGAAATTCGCGGGTTTTCGATAGCAACTCCAAGACTATTGGTCGGATCGCAAATCTGATAGCAGGAGGTGAAAGACCGGCTACACCTGCACAAGCTACGTATTGATCATGTCACGATACGATCGGAACTCCCATACTTTGTGGGAGCCAAAGATGTGCCTTTGCAAAGCCAGGTTTTTGTCATAAAACCGACCCAATTGCAACGTTCCGGGCTTTGGTGTGGTAAAAACTGTTGGAACGGTCCAGTTCTGGTCCTGACCCTGACGTAGAACCATTCTAGCGGGTTGGAACCGTTGCTAACACTAAATCTTACTTACAATCTTGTCCATGCTCCAAAATATATTAGGGGTTCTCCCTTTGCAGCAGTAATGGTCCAGAGGTAAATTGTGGCAAATATAATGTAATTTCACCTGACAAACATTACATAATGCCGGTTCCTTCACAGCACACTGTTTGCCTGTCTAGTCATTACTGGAGGGTATATACTAGGGACACAGGTCAATTGATTAGTGAAGGCCTGGGTGGGCCCTAGCAGATTCAATTATGTTCATGTAGTTATATCACCATGACTGGGATGTCTATATTATGAGACATAACTGGTGTGCATAACTATCAACCACACCTACAATAACTTATCAAGTGGGACAATATAGAGTTACCTTGCGATTATGGATTATGCAGAATTAGGTGTACCATTGACTTGTCACAATATTCAAGTATATTGAACCTGTAATCTGCCTCGATAGCAGAGGAAATGATTTGCAGTACTTCCAGGTCATGAAATCGTCAAGACATAAGCATGCTGTATCTTAGAGATTAATGGCATTGGTCAAAGAGAAGTGGCCATAAGCAACCCTACATATTCGTTAGAGTTGGTATGCATCGAGACGCTAGGTGTACGTCATAATCAGGGTTGGTGGATTATTGGTGGGTTGCCTATTTAATCTCTGATGCAATTGGCAAGACTTCAAATTAATGATGATGTATTAATAACTGCAATAAGCACTGTTGGACAACATGTCAACCAATGCTCCAACTGCTGAACAAATGAAAACAAGATGTCCAGGTCGAAGTTATGAGCTGCTAGATTGTAAATTTGATATCTCGCACAGGATGGCCCTAGTTGGGAGTGTCACACTTTTAAACTACTCATGCATAAACACAATAACCTGAGAGCACACATTGCTATGTCAATAATGAATTTTGGGTAACAGGAAATGACTTCTGCAATAAGCTATCAAGTAGTCATGAGGTTATAGTGAGATTATGTGAAGGATTCTCATCCTGAGGATTCAACAATAAAGTACTCACACCATTTTCACAATGACAATACCCAAGCTCTTGCAGCAATCCAGAGTTAGACATTAGCAGTGAAGAACACCTTATAATATAATTCAAAATTCTATTCAATATTACTTTCCCTGTTCAGATTACAGTGAAACGTATTGGAATCTGCAAACCACTCAAGGAATACTCAGCAGCTCAAATCGCTTATCTGCAAACCTTATGTCTGCATTTCAACAAACAGTATCAAAGACAGCATTCAGTCATATGGTCTGAGTGTTTCAATACCTATACCTATATTACGAAGAACTTCACCTGTTTGCCAATACTTTCCAAATCCTACAGTGTGATCAAATTGTGGGATTCCCATGCGATATTATTTGTTACATCGAGACAGGTAGTGCACCAGATGAGGGATATTCAGATAATACAAACAAGGGTGACCTGGATATTGATATATATCATTATCAGATTGTCTTGTCTGAGTTGACAACAAGTTGAGCTCTGGGATAAGACAAGGAAAAAAGAGCAACACATTGAATAGACAGTTGTACTTCACATTAATTAATGTTGTATTGATTACTGGGATTACTCAACCATGTAACAAAATGTGCATAGTGACAAGTGAAGATTAGTACCATTTGAGAATAATTAGCAGATGGGACTAGTTGAACAATTTTTCATAGTTACGCATTGCAATAGCAGTCTGTGACTGTGCATCAGAATCAGGGCACAAATCTCCTGTTGGATGATACTTATCACTTGAAGGTCATGAATGATAAGAAAATAATGTTTACCCAAATGGAAGTGCTTGATTTAATTTTCCCTCAATTGTTCTTCACTGCCAACAGCTTGGGGCAACTTCCTACTACATACCAGGTCTTCAACCATTCACTCCACAATCTTCTGCACTGTTGGCCACAGCTATTCATTGTAGACAGTCTGGATATGCCATTGGATTGAAGGTTACAGTTATGTTTTTTTCCATAGGAGTATTCAGATACTATTGCCCATCCCTGGTGATACATTGTAATCTGGAAGCCACTGCACTTAGCAAGAACTCATTCATGGCCTGCTTCATACACCCATCATCAGCAAAAACTCAATTTCCTGTAATAAATTTATCTAGTTAATTGTACCCACAAACTCAAAAAAATGAAATCAAGGTTTCCCAGAAATATCGCATTACTCTAATGTTCCAGAGTGTTCTTTGAGTTGTCGCAATGCCAATTTCAAATATCACAATGAGTTTACCCACTGTTGTGAATGTGACAATGAGCACTTGATGAACAGTTTACACTGGCTGTGGCAATATACCAAATCATCTCGCTGCATACTGATGTATCGCCCAATTCGATTTGTCCTCATGATGATGATAGTACTCGCTCCATACATTTAATGAAGCCTGAAGTTCTTGTTCTTAAAGACCCTTGTGGCTTAATTTGACCAATGATAGTTACCATGCAGAAGTGGTTCACGATATGTAATTTGTTGATACAAGATGGTTCAGTACCTTGCACGTGTTGAACCATCACAGGAGAGGTATGCATCATCGCAATTATGGTTTCACGTGTCTGTGATTAGACTTCAGTAAACCATCAGTTCTATTACATTTTCAACTTTTATGATATATGAATGAAACCTAGAATGAAAGAGCACCCAAAGGAAAATCTAAATCCGATCACTGACACCATTCCTAACCTCCAAATGTCATCGCACCATCTTCAATCATACTTCCATCAACTGATCCGGTATTCTCAATACTGGTGATGTTGGCGATGTTGTAGCGGTTGCTGTTGCTGTTGCTGCAGGGGACGGGCTGGCTGCTGCTGGCGATGGCAGACCAGCCCATGGGCAGAACTGCTGAAAATGGCATTCTAGCTTCAGTAGCAACAACCGGGCTGGTGAGATGGTTGAAAGAATTGTCGGGTTGCTGTAGCAGCTCCTCCGGGAGGTAATCGAGGAAGTCCTCATCTGAGCTGAGTTGGTGGTTGTGAGGTTTTGCCATCACTGGGTCTGTACCAGTTAAGTGGATCTTTCGGCAAATCATGCTGGGGATACTGCATGTCTTTTTGGGTTGAACCACTGGCAAGGAGGAACAAAAATCTGTGTCGAGATGACGGAATACATCTGTGCATGCAATATTGACTGTCTGATTAATGTTTCTTCTATTGCACTGACATTGTGCTCCATCTCCTGGATCAAACTCTGGTGGGACTCGAAACTGGCCGGTTTTCAAGCCTGACAAACAATGGTGGATGGCCATCGCGGTGAGGGCAATGAATCTCCGGTTAACTCTATTATTCAATGATCGATCTTTCATTCCCATTTGTCGTATGCCATAGAAGTATGTCTGGTGAATAAGATCAACAATTTCAGTCACTGCAAATTGAAACTTGCACTCCTGAATTGATCATCAAGACAATGATTGAACAAGAAGGGAACTTTGAATTTACTTTGCGAACATTGGTGGGGCATGTAAACCTGTCCATGGCCAATAGCCAGGCTATGAGTATCCGAATCTCTGTAGGCAACTTTGTTCCAAATCCGTAAATAGAGTAGATTGAAGTCTTGCAGCGGTATACTGTTGCTGCATGGGAGCAAGTAATCCTAGTGACGGCCTGATGCACAATGTCAGCAATGAAAACAATAATTGGGATGATTCGTTTACCACTTAACTGTGGGCACGCCGAGCATCTGAGTTCCTCTGGGCTGGATCAATCCTCGTGATTTCCTCATACCACCAGCTATGAATCTGGGCAGTCTTCACCGCATTTGTGGCAAAAAGATTCACAAACACCATGGAATTGATAGCGATAGGCTTCGCACTGGCCATGACCATCGCCAGTACGCCTGAAAGAGCTGTCCAGTCGGTCTATTTGGCACCAAAGATGAATCCTGCCACGATGTCAACAAAGGGCTCATATCGCCACAGATTTCGGGCTTTCCATGTGACCAGTCGCTCACTGGCTTCGTGTGAATCCGTCCTCTAGTGACTATATACGCCAGCAGGTGAATCCAATCGTTGAAACGTGTAATCAAATACCTTCTTGGATGCCAGCAACGCAGGCTCCCATTCATCGTGCAACTCCATGACAATACAACTCTCCCAATGCTCAGGATGTCGGGGTTGCACCGAGGTAGCAGTGGATTGAGTTGCCCCAACTTGCTTTCGAAGTGTTGACGTGAAGGAATCATCTGATGGCCGCAGACCCAGTGCGTTCCTGGATGGTCGCTAAAGAGGCTCATCATCGGATTCTGAATTGTGATCGTGAAGATCATTTTAATTGTCATGCATCGTGCTAGGATCATCATCGAGTTCCTCATCGTGGATAATTCGTCTGCTTCTCCTGGTGCTGGAAGGAAAAGGAGCAGGAGGAGGAGCATTGCGCGGCCTTTGTGTCATGATTTAAAAAGGAGGCAAGTGATAACTAAGAAAAAATTACATCAGTGACTAAAGGAAATGTGAATGAATGTAGAGTAAATGAATTGAAGCATTGTGCAAACTAAAGAAAGCGTGGGTATGATTGAAAGCATCATTGTGATGTGTCATCGTATCCTGTAGACAATGCTAGGATCTTGCCTTGTGCTGCCACCCAAGCTTCCAACTCCTTGGATCGACGGGAACTGGGAACTAAGAATGGTAGGTGAGAAGTATGCCGCAGGCTAGTTGATTGGTTTTCTTTGCCGAAAATCATTATCGCAATGAGCTCAATAGTGTTCACACTTCACTACTCATTCCGGCTATCTTCTGCTGGGTAAAGATACTGAACTACAAATTTCATAATAGCCATACATGGGGTCTTATTGCTGCAACTATGCCGTTCCCAAAAAGCAACGTCTCGATGACTAATCCCAACATTCTGAACTTCCACCATAGCCCATCATGGATGTATATGACCAATGTAATTATAAAATAAACAAAACACCAAAAAGAGACCCAAAACCTCACCAAAAAGCTCCAAACTAACACCCATTCGTCCACCCTCCAAAGTGCCAGAAACAAACCCCCCACATTGCACAATGCAAATCCTTGAACAACGGTCCAGCCAGTGCATTCCATCCTCCCAACGGCTCATTTGCAGCTAGGCGGCTGCTTGTACGTTTCCTATTGGCCAAATAGTACCCAGTGGGACAATTATCAATGTGATCGTGCTCACAAAGCCAAGCCAGATCCTCATCAGCAACAACACTTTGCTTGTAATCTGGAAAGAGACCAAGAGCATGGTTTTGGATGACTTCAAGGTGTTACGGCTGGGTGACAATTCTCCTTTGAAGGTTCCATTGAAACACATAGAAGCCCACTTTCGTGGTCAGGAAGCTTCTTCGAATTGGGCTCCGTGTCTCAGCATCATCTGCTCATTCCTCCCTGATATCATCGATCATTTCCTTGGCTAGAGGTGGGAGGATGTTATCCAGAGGAACGTAGCTGCAGCCACCGCGCCTAGGCATCTGGGAACCAGATGTGCTGTCAGTGTGTTGGCCACAGTAAATGATGCAAAAAAGCGTTGGGGTGTTTGATTTCATTGCTTGCTGTACCCATCCGGAAGCCGAATTGATATCTATGATTGGGGTAACATTATGGGCGTGCAGACCACCATTTCCATTAGGCTGCTCTTGGCAGCCCCAATGCTTTGGGATTTTCTGGGTGCAGTTTGGCAGACAGGCGATTGCAGAATTCATCATGAATACAGTGTTCATATCAACGATTGATGTAACTATTGGAAGTGTCAATTTATCATCCCCTGGCCAGTGCCATGATGATAGCTGATTATTCTTTTAACCCACACTCTTCCAAGCGATGATGGGATCCACATAGGTGATGGTAAAGCTGAATGGCTGGACTATGGAATTGGTGGAGGCGTTACAATGCGCCATTATTGGCAAGGACCAGTGACACAAGTTGTCTTCTCTGTTGTCTTTTGTGTCTGCACATGATTGGGAAGAGCAAAAGCATCATTGGGGTAATAAAATACATACCAACATGCATGAATTTCCACTCCTTATTTGGGGTTTCATCAATCCCATTCTTCCTTCGGCAAAAGCCAACCTCCGGGAACTCATCCAGTGCAGCCTTGTGTCTCTGACCATCCAGATTAGTATTGTCTGCAATGTACCGTTTCCAGAGCAGCCTGTTAGCCACCAGAACACGGATCGAAGTAATGCTACACTCCGTTAGCAGATCTCATTGTTTGGGGCAGGCGCCTCACTTGCTGCTGGTGCTCATGGACTCGGCAATCACATAGATGCTATCCCTCACTTTATTATGTTTCCGTTGTGTTGTCATGCCACCCTTCTCCTGCCAAATCCCCATGGTTTCTGCTGCCAATTGGCTAACTCCAACACGGGCAATCTTGGCCCAGACGTGGACCTTTAGAGTCGGCATCGGGATTGCATTATCATCTGCGACAAGTGATTTCGGCAACCAGATGCCATCACATTCCATTTCAGGTTCTCAACAGTGTATATTGAGTGAATGGTGGATAACAAATGCATGTTAATCTAAACAAGCATTGGGAGGGTTGAATATATCATCAGGGGTGGTGCGATGCGGTAGCGGAGCTGAGGAGGGTGTGTCGAATGTTCTGGAGATTGAAAGTCAGGTGGGCAGCCAAGGCAATTATATATATGGGCTTGAAGGGGTTCTCTTGATCCGGCAACATCATCTTGGCTGATTTTTATCTAGGTAACAATCTGAGTAGTATGATCTAAGTGCCCTACTTTGTTGACTGAATGCTTAAGTTCATCAAACAAAAATATTACAGCATGCTCTGCATTCATATCTCACACATTTGTCCTTACTCTAGTTCATGTAGCACGCGATGATGTCGCTGGGTAGGTATCCAGGGAGAATGCACCGTTCATGTTTGGTACACTCTTACGAAAAACTGCAAACCATTAATCAAGTACTGGGCGTGGGAGGGTTTTCTCAGGGTGCAAAACAATCGTTTTGACGAGTTGAACGCAGATGCGGGATGGTTCTTGTGATCCAAGGGATGTGTATAATGAGAGAGAGATTGAACACTTTGCAAACTTGGGAACGAGGATGAGAGAAACCGTACGAGAGTGGTAGGACCCATATTTTGAAAAACGTCAATCGCGGTGAGGCTCTTTCCAAGGACCAGCCGGCTCACAATGATATGTGCAGCTGAAGAACTATAGCGATGATTTGCAACATTGTTGCGACATTTCATTTTGCTAATGAAACATCGATATTTGTAAACAGTGTCATTATTGCTTGAACAGGTATCCCTACATCGGACCCTAAATCACTCACCTCCATCCTGACAACGAAAAATGAATAGTATATGTATCAGCCGAATGACTGCAAGATGCTGGTTTGTGATCAAGCAACATAGTATTCTTCTTCAATGCGTTCATGAACCACCACATGACCTTTTTCTACACCCTTCCAAAGATGATCCCTGGGATCACTGGTACCAACGGCTCTGGGTTACCTGGCTGCGGTCCCAGTTGGAACTGACCTGGAGGCCCCAGCCCGGGTCAGGAGCCACGATGGAACATGACCCGGGTGTCTAGCGCTGGGTTGCTACCCGGACCAGACATTAACCTGCAGGCTTTTGGCCAGGTTGGAAGCAGAATGTGGTTTCATTTTATGGTTCCTCCAACTTTGGCAGTACTTTGGATACAATTATGTATTTCAGTTCGGATCGTATCATAACATGATCAATACCTAGATTGTGCAGTTATACCAGCGCTTGCACCTCCAGCATTAAGATTTGCGATGCAATCAATATTCGTTGAATCGATGTGATATAATGCCAAATGTATTTCAAATTTTACGGTTTCTCAATATCAACTCAATGAATATTTGTCGGATCATAAATCTCAAAGCGGGAGGTGAATGAGAGGCCGATACTGCACAATCTACGTATTGATCATGTCACAATACGATCAGAACTCAGATACTTAATTAGACCCAATCATGTGATGTTGATATTCCAGGTGTTTAGTGGTAAAACCGGCCCAATTACAAAGGTCCGGGTTTTCGGGTGGTAAAACCCATTCCAATAATCCGGTTGTGCATTGCAACCGGACCTGGAACCAAACCGGGAATTTGGCACCATTGCTAACACTACCAGTGCTACAGAACCACACAGACAGAATTCATTTATCGATCCAGAGCAACTGCCAGTTCAGACAGGTATTGATGGTAATCCACACTTGGACCACCATCTATCCGGCATGCCTATTAGGAACTAGTATTTCGATATCTTTGGCGATTGAATAAATCTGTGGCGTCCGGGTTCGTGCAAAGAGCAGTATCGATTTGTGCACTAGTGTGTCAAGCATAGATTTAGCAATGGTTCCAGGGAACCCGGCAGCGGGCCGGGTTTGGCCCAGATTAACCGTTCGTTTCGGTTCCAGACATGTCCAAAAACCCGACCCTGTGTGTCTTGGAGGTTTCGTTAACCGGACCGGACATAGAACTGAGGGTGTTTGGCCGGGTTGGAACCAGACCGCGGTACCAACTTTACTGTACCTATAGCTTTGGCTGCAATGAAGTATTTGAGTTCTGATCGTATCATAACTTGATGAATACGCAGATGGTGCAGTTTTACGAGCTCTTTCTCCTCTAGCATTCAGATTTGCGATCAGACTGATATTAGTTGGGTGGCTCTCAAATAAGGGTAAATTATAAGCGAAATACCGGATTTTCGATAGCAACTCAACGAATATTGGTTAGATCGCAAATCTGAGATCGGTAGGTGACAGAGCGGTTGGATCTGCACAATCAACGTACTGATCAAGTCACGATACAATCAGAACTGAAATATTCAATTGCAGGCAAAGTTGTCCGGTGAAAATGCCGGGTTTTTGGTGGTAAAACCGGCCCATTTCCAATGGGCTGGGTTTTTCGTGTGGTAAGACCCATTGGCACAGACCGGTTTCGGGCGGAACCCGAACTGGAACCGACCTGGGAATTTGGACCCGTTGCGAACTCTAGTCAAACACCACATGAGCACAGCTGCTAACGACAATTCATTCAGGAACGGTATGCTACGTCGGCAACCTTCAGCTACTTCACTTCGTCCCACACTTCATGCAGAAAGTTGAGCAAAATGATCTATGCAACGGTAATGGACTGTTTGAAATTGGGCGAACCATGTTACAATCTTTTCGTCAATCCATACAACCTTTGTGATGATGAATACACATGTTTCTTGTATCGCAATCCTGTTCAATGCATTGAGTTACACATCCGTCAGCCTCCATTCCAGGAATATATGTTGCATGCTGCAGCAAAGGAATTCAATGACGCTGAGAAACATATCTACTCAGCAGTGAAATCAATCGACTGGTGGTTGAATAAAACAATACATTAGCTGAATTTCGTCATAGGTACGATGATTACTGTTAGCAACAGGTCTGGGTAACCTGCTAGCGGTCCAGGTTTGAACCGGAAAAGTGGTTCCATATGCTTCCAGAACCATCTGAAAACACGACCCGCTGCTTCTTGGCGGTTGTAACATGGCCCCTACCGGTCAACCTTCAGGTTTCACCGGGTTTGGGTAGACCGATCGCGTCCAATCTCCGGTTCTGCTTTTAGGGTCGTTCTATGTATGGTCACACCCAGATATTCTACTGTGAATTATAAAATATTGACAATGGTACCTCGTCATTCTTTTTGGATGTACTGGCTGCCTTTGTAATGAAAAAATGGAGAGACATCCTCCCTGCACCATCTTGGAAATGAGCGTCAACGCAGCGTCAATGATTTTTGGTCATGCATCTTGGTTAATCTGAGTGGCCATAGGATGCAGATATTCATAACTGAGGTATTGGCCTCCTTTATAGGCAAAACAAGAAGCGACAGGCTCCCTGCCCCATCTTGAAAATGAGTGTCAACTGAGCATCAACGAATTATGGTCTCGCATCTTGGGTAATCAAGGTGGCGCATGATTGCAGTGCACTATTCCGCAGGGATTGGCAGCCTCTCTGTGGAGATAACCAAACAATGTTCCCACAACAGCCTCCCGGACAGTAACAACTTATTTCATTTACAATCATGCAACTATGAGTTCATGACCATTTTAGCCTAGAAAAACGGTCAAAACATCGTATATAGACAATGACCGACGCATCGAGCTTTGATTACCCATGATGACAGGCCAATAATCTTTGACGCTCCGTCGATGCCCGTTCTTATCATGGGGCACGGAGCGTGTCATGATCCTTTATCCCTATAATGGTGGCCAATACTTGGATTACATGTAGGAATGACCATATCGCTTTTGAATTACCTGACTAACAAGAGCAAAAATTGTTGACGCTCCATTGACGCTCAATTTCAGAATGGGGCAGTGAGCCTGTGGATCGCTCTTTTACCTATAAAGCCAGCCAATACCACGTTTATTGATGATCGCAACCGATCGCTGCCCAGATCACCAATGATGCAACACCAGAAATTGTTGAATCTCCATTGACGCTCATTTTGCCATGGGCGTATCCACAATATGTTATCATTTAATTTGGTCTAATATATCATTAATGGTGTTTTGGCATCCTTTGTACCATCTTCATGTACTTTCTCCTTCATCACTACATTGTTCTCTAATAATACATATGAATATATCCTTTAAAATATACATTAAAGTGTCCAGTAAGTTTAGTTGATAATACACTCAAAAATCCGGTTCCATTCGATTAATGCTCATCTTCACTTTCACGTTCGCGCAATAGGCTGCTGTCGTCTGCACAATGGATGTCAGCTGCATTACCATGCGGCAGATAGTGTACTAACCAGTGGATGTTTCTTCATCAGTCAGCAAATCTGGTTTAAAATCTTTATCACGCTTGCTATCCTTGGCATCTGCATGGAGATTGAAGAATTGCGCGCTGGGTAGAGGAGTATGTATATACTCATATCCCGGTGGCACACCGTCGATTTCGGATACAAGGGCTCCTTGATCCGCACCGGGTGGCACAGGTGGCATTCCGGGCGGACGTGGTGTCCGTTCTGGTGTTGGCTGTCTGTGTCGCTGTTGTGGAGGTGCACCTGTGCCTTTGTGCCTCCAGCATGTCTGGGGATTCTGTGCTGTCCCAATTTGGAAAGGATGGCTGCCATCCGTGTGATTTTCCTGAAGCATAGCCGGGTGAATTTCCATTGCAGCCTTCACATTTTTATGCCCAGGAAACTCAACACCCCACATCTTCTCTTCTTGGATTTCAGCACGAGGATTCTGGATTTGGAATTGGGTATCCTCCGTTGCAGCACGCAAAAACCATCCTTTGGGCATTTTAGCCATACTCGAGGCCCGGCGCATGTCAGACTGTTCAAGCTGTACCTGACCTCCTTGCCTTGCCAAAGCTGCAGACATGCCGAAAACCTAGAAGAAAGTAGTGGCTACATCTACATATCCGTTTTGGCTAGTACCTCTACCATTGACGCTTCCGTAGCATCCTCTAAGGTAGTTGAAGCCTGTGTTGTCCACTCTCGGGGATTCTTTGTAATAAATTTGTCCCCAAAAATCCCAGAGCTGATGACATCATGATGTTCGATTTCGTGGACTGTGCGGCCAAATGCTATGGTCGACCATGGAGGTTTCCCATCATGGGCGGGTATAATGTGGTCACGCAGCTCTCTCAGTACACCAACTTTATGATATATCAGTGGTTGACCGCCGTCTACCTCGATTCGACTATACTCACATCCGATCGCACGCAGCTTCTTATCCTTGCTGTTTCTGGATTCACTGTCCATTTTTAACTGTCCGTCAAGGTTCATATTTTCGGTGGCGGCATTTGCAGCATCGTGGTAATGTAAGTGGTGTCTATGGTGTGGTTGGGTCTCAGTGGCTGGCGTATTGGATGAAGTGCCCGTCATTCTGCTTGATTCTGTTCCACTCTCACCTTCCTGATGTGTTTGTGGAGCCATGATTTGTTGCAGGGGAAGTGAAGAGATGATGATAACAAAAAGAAGTGGGAAGTCCTGTGCTACAAGATAACAAAAAGAAGTGGGAAGTACTGAGAAATATACAGTTAGCTACAAGTCAAAATCGAATGCGTAACAGCCAACTTGCACGTTCTACACATGATGAATCCGGCTGCGTATAGCTGCTGCTGGCATATGTTTCCAACAGTCCTGCAATTTGCACAGTGTCGGTCCGATGTTGTCGGTTTGTTTACATGGATACATCACGGTGAATAACTGCCGAAATCTCATGATTGTGAGATACAATAGTTCATTCTTCGCCGGGAAGGATGTCTGTTGATATTTGTTACCAGCGATTCCTGGGATGTTACATGAAACGGACGCTAAACATCATGTAATGATGTACGATTATGATTGCTATTCTCAACTCAGTGACAGTTGAAAGGTAGATTTGCATTGTTCAAGTCGATGAAGCGTACCAACCTCAACATAAAAGATGCAGCTTGCCTCCGTGAGGTCCATATCTTGCAACATCCAACGTCTCACCAATCAACGAGGTCAACACAAATTGCCATGGTCAATGCTCCGAAACACAATCATTTGCCGTTACCGGCAGGCTCATACCGCAAATCAACAAAGCGCTCCACATGATGATGTCATCAAGCGAATGAATGCAATAGCGTCGTGGAGGCAGAATGGGTCCGAGCTCTTGGAGCGTTGCACAGCATACAACCCAAAAAAAAAAAACCTTGCCGTGGGGAATCAACAAGAAACACACTCATTGAGCAACGAAGAGAAGGAGAAATGAATCGATGATCATCTGGAAAGAGAGACCACTGTGCCAAGAAAGCAAGTTGAAGACACAGAGACAGCAATTAAGCAGGAGCTGGGAGAAATGGGAAATGCTGACCAGGCGGGATAGACAACCATAAAGCCTGAAACGACATTTGAGGAGATGTTGAACGCCATCGGAGATAGCCTGGGCGATCTTGCAAGTTCCGACGATGGGGAGGATGGGGAACACAAGGATGATGATGGTGAAGAAGATCCTGAGCTGGCCAAGATTAGCGAAGATGAGGAACCTGGCTGGGTGATACGCACTATCTCCAAAAGAGTACAGCATCGCATGGAGCGTTTTGGGCAGAATCAGATGAAGGTTGACGAATTGACGGCACCGAGCCGGGGAGATGCGGGCGATTACTCCCGTGAGAAAGATAAGAAGAATGGGATGAACGGATAAAACATTCCGGCTGTCATTCAACCTCGAACGGCCAATGATGCAACCAGCTCAGCGCCGACGACATTTGGTGAGCCAATGGAGCCGCTTGATAGCGTCCCAGGAAAATTGCAAATGCCTCAAGTGACTCCTCAACCCGGGAGTAGTCATATGAGGGTGGGATCGACGGAACCAGGGACACATGAAGGCGTTCCATCTCTCCCGACTAGCCCAGTGCCCAATTTGTCAACGATTCAGACATCAAAGCATGTTGAACCTGTAAGCTTTTACCCATGCATATAGCGTCCCAAACTAATCACCACTTAGAAATGAGATTCCGACGAAGACATGGTGACGGCTGATGCGCTGCAGGAGGAATCAATAAGCTAATTGATATTGGTGACCATGTATCACTTCGAAAAGCAATACATTGAGCAATTTTGCTAAGTGTCAGCTTTTGCCTGAATTCAGCTATCAAATTGTGAGACATGATAATTTGTCTGTGCATGTTCCAGGGTCGCACAGGCCATACCAATGTTCTCGAATTAAAATCGCATTGACTGACGACTAATGAACGTGAAATCGTCCTGCCGGTTACTGTTAAGTCAGAGAATTCCAAATAAATTGGAGACAAAACTCACCATCAAAATTTAAGGCAGGGATGTCATACGAGTCAGAGATGGAGCGGTCAAAGCGCAACACGAAGTGCGATCAATGACAACAGTCATGCTGCGTTGGGTCATGAATCCAACTGTATAATTCACTGTGCAGAGCTGGTGCACAGGGTCGAGATTTTAAAAATTGCTTATGGTAGGTCTTGGAAAACGCAGAGAAAGAGCTGGATAAGGAAAGATGAGGAAGTCGGGCTAAATATATCAAAAAGTAGTGTATGGATCTGCATGTGGTTAATTGCCAGCCAAAAGCGCTGGAACACAATAGGCTAACATCATTTATCACTCAGATAACGTGTCAAGTGGTCGAACTGAAATTGAGCGGCTTGGAAGCGTTTGAATACAAATCATCAGCAAAATGTAAATAGGTCCGGAAGCAACATGCAATCCAGCCAGCCACTCCAGGCGACCTCAACAGTGCTCCTAAGTACTTCTAGATGCTCCCGGACCCCCCTGGAGCTAAGCAAAGTGCTCTCAGAATCTGCAAGAGCATTCTCAGGATGCTATGAGATTTGACTGATAGGATGGTCAAATTTTGGAGCTCCTAAGACCTCTGCACAGATCTGCGGGAGACATCAAGTGAAGCTGAAACAGCTACGCAGCTCTGGTTTGGGGAAGACTTCGAGAGCAGCCGAGACCGCTGCGCAGCTCAGCGGGAGACTTGGTGCTATATTCTCACAGCAGTGGTTTGTACATTACCATAAGGCATTTCATCTTTGTTACAGTCACAAGGTTCGCTACATCATAATATGGCATGCATTATTTAAGTCTTGCTATATATATACATACAGTCAATCTGGCCGCAAATGGTGGTCGAGCATAATTTGAGGAGCACCTGGACACGCCCATTGAGAGAACTTACAGATGCACCACTTGGAGGCCGTTGTGGTGAAACAATGGAGCTAGAAGGCAGAGAGCCCACCATCTACGCTCCGCGTCACCTCTTCGGACATACAAACGGAACTCATGGGAAAGAGCAGTTCTGGGTGGAGGGGCTAAGTAATCGCGTGAGCCGAAATGATACTACCCGGCGTGGATCCCCGAAATCTTGGACAGAGAGAGTGAGACCAGAAGTTGGGAATGATAGAGTGTCTATTTGCATTGTATGATAAGATGAGATGGAAATGAAATGATGTCTATCTACTCCAGCGTCTGCCGAATATATTCTCCCAATCACTCTGTCCACCTCGGTTAGCCAAGTATCACTGTACACCCGCCGTCGCTCCGTAACGGTGTACTTAGAGGCTTTGAGTGAGGGAGTGTGGAGATGCACTGGCAGGCCGAGATCGAGTGAACTTGAAGTCCGTAATCGTGTGAGTTGGGAAATGCACTTGCGGGCGGTCATCGAGCGTATTTGTAGATACACTGGGAGACCGAGCTAGAGGGAACACAGAGATGCACTTGGAGGCCGAGATCGAGTGAACTCCAAGATGCATTTGTAGGCAGTCATTGAGCGAGTTTGGAGATGCACTTGGTGGCCATGATCAATCAAGATTGGAGGTGATTGATCTGAGGGCGGTCAATCTGGAGGCAGTGAATCTGGAGGCGGTAGACGGGGAGGCATGTGTGATGGAAGCCTAGACTCTATTCATTGGTCAACTCGTAGTTGTGGGAATGTAGAGAATTGTGTACAACATGGTCCACTGAGAGCTGGGAGACTGGCTGGGAGCGGGAGACAGTCGATCTTGAGATGATGCAGTATGCGGTATATGCAGTACCCAGTGTATAGAGTACTTGGTGTATAGAGTACTTGGTGTATAGAGTACTCGGTGTATGCTGTGCTCAGTGTTAACTCTGGATCATCGCATGGAGAGAGAGAGAGGGATGGCTTGACTTCATGTTCTCAGGTGACAATAGAGTTGAGGACGAGGAGGAGAGAGAGGAGAAGTAACGCGGCAAATCATCATGAGAAACTGGGACTTGACAAATTTCAAGTGCAAGTCAATTTCGCATCCCCGATAGGGCAGGTACGAGTCCCGATCTGGCGTGTAATCACACCGACATGAGGTCTTCCCAACCCAATCTGGCCAGTCCTACCCTTGATTTCTCATAATCGCTCGTATCCTCCACATCATTCTCATTTTCACCCCTCCTTCTCTCTCTTTCTCGTCCACTACAGTCATCGTAGAACACACAGTGACGTCATCCCTCTCTATCTCTCCATGCCATGATCATGAGTTGACACCGAGTACAAGCATACACTGAATACAGCATACACCATGTACAGCATACCCAAGATTGTTTGTCTTCCCTTCATTCTCATGATTACAGGTTGACCCCTGAATGTAGCTTGAGCTTCCGGCGTGCCTCCCTACAGAATCGACTGCCATCAACCAGCTCCCCATCAGAGCGCACAGGTGAAGTCACCTTGTCACATTCCCACATTTGCAAGTCAACTGACTGATGAATGGAGTCTCAGCACCCGGCGCGCCATGCATCAAGCGCCTCCAAGTGGTTGTCGAATCTCGCTTGATCGCATCCTCCGAAGTCTATCTCCAACCTCTCACGATTACGGCCGCCAAGTTCGCCTGATCATGGCCTCCAAGTGCATCTCCCAACTCGCACGATCACGATCTAGGAGTGCATCTGGAAGTTCACTGGATTTCGGCCTCCCAGTGTATCTCCAAATACACTCGGTTACCCTCTGCAAGTGCATCTCCACACTCACTCGATTCCAGACTCCAAGTTCGCACGATCATGGGCTCCAAGTGCATCTCCAACCTTGTTCAATCATGATCTCAGAGTGCATCTCTAAGTTCACTTGATCCCGGCCTCCAAGTGTATCTCCAAATCCGCTCAATTTCCGCCTGCAAGTGCATCACCAAACTCGCTCTATTATGGCCTCCAAGTGTATCTCCAAATACGCTCGATCACCGCCTCCAGGTGCATCTATAAACTTGATCTCTCACGTGCTCGGACTTTATCTCCAATTACGCTCGATTACCGCGTTCAAGTTCATGTCGAAACGTGCTCAATCACGGCCTCGGAGTGTATCGCGCAGTTCACTCGATCGTCATTTTCAGGCGGACCTCGAATTGCTCTCAAGCATTGCCTGCAGCCAGACCAGATATACTGTGTGTCGATGGGTAGCTATATAGATACATAGATGTCAATACAAACTGAATACATGAGTTTTGAAAATTGTTGAACGATGAGTAGTAGCTATGATTTGCAGGCGCACCTGCAACATTCCCAAAGATGTCATTTTTCCCAGACTGCTTTACACTGATTCAAGGTGCTTCCTGGCTTGTCGCTAGCGCTCCCAGGTGTTCCCAAACATATCACAATCACTCCCAGGGTACTCCTGAACCAGTCATTAGCGGTCCCAGTTACTCCGAAGGCCGGCCGGAATGCCCTCCTACGGTCTGACACTCTCCTGAAATTAACACATCTCAGTTTACACTCCACATCCTCTCAGTCAATGCTGGAGGCTCCTAGTGACTAAATTACATCTTACTGATGATGTTTATCTATAGAAATGATTTATTGGCTGCCAATAATGACCGTATGCATTTTTGCTTACAATTGTTGAGCATCCATTGACTGTTAGTATGTCATTAAGTTGAGTGTCAATGGAGCGTCAATGATTTTTGGTCTTACATCTCCAGCAATCAAACGGCTGCATAGTCACAACCATCCAAAGTGATTGTATTGGTGATATTTATAGGTATAAATGATAGTAACACACTCATTGACCCATCCCGGAAATGAGTGTCAATAATGCGTCAATGATTTTTGATCTTGTGAGTCTGATAATCCAAAATAGACTTGGTCGCTGTGACACATAATCAAAGTATTGGCCCTCTTTGAGGCCACAAATGCTAGCCACGACATCACTACTATCTGCTAAAAATGATAGTCAACGGAGCTTGAACAATGTTAGTCTTGTATCATGGTCAATCAAAGGGCAATGGAACGCCGGCAACCAATAATTATAGTATCGGCCGCCTCTATTGGCAAAAATGCTACAGACAATATGGCTACCACCTCCTACACATGAGCGTCAACAGTGCGTCAACGATTTATGATCATCCATGGGGGCCACTCAAAGCACTGTGCATCGCAGTTAACCCAGAATCAGTGTATCGGCCGCGTTTATGGGCAAAAATGCTCGTGACAATACAGCTACTACCTCCTACCAATGAGCATCCACGGAGCGTCAACAATATCTGGTCTTGCATCTTGAACACTCTAAGGGCTATAGAACCGCATTATCCCACAATCAACTTATCGGCTGCCTTTATGGGCAAAAATGCTGGTGATGATATCGCTACCACCTCCAAAATATGAGCATCAACGGACGGTCAACAAGGTTTGATCTTGCATCATGGATACTCAAAGCGCTGTGCATCGGTGTTAACCCATATTCAATGTATCGGCCGCGTTTATAGGCAAAAATGCTAGTGACACGATCTCTACCACCTCATATAAATGAGCCTCAGCGAAGCGTCGATAATGTGTGGTCTTCCATCATGCACACTCAACGCACTGTGCATTGGCATTGACTCAAAATCAATGTATCGGCTGCCTCCATGCGCAAATATGGTAGTGAAGCTATCCCTACCACCTTTTAAAAATGAGCGTCAACAGATCGTCAATGTTTTCAGGTCTTGCATGGTGGACAATCGAAGGGCTATAGATGGGTGTTATCCCAATACCTACATATCGGCTGCCTTTATGGGGAAAAATGCGAGTGACAATATCGCATCCGCCTCGTACAGTTCAGTGCCCAGACAGCGTCAACAATTTTCGGAAGGGCACAGTACGCTAGACAGCAATGAACTGCTTTGCATGGTTCCTGATTTGAGTCGTAAGCGGTCAGTCTTTTCAATATGTCATTGTATACAACTTCACAAATATTCATGCAATGTCTCACAGATCTGACTATTTTTTGCTTGTAGCTCTAGTCATGATATCAGAACCCACATTATACTTTACTATGAGGTAACTATTTGGGGTCTCTCGAGTCGAATTATGGAGCCAACAAATTCCTACTGCGATGTCCGATTCAAAATCATTAAATACCTCATTCCTGGAGGTTATGATCTCTTCCAAAAATGGAGGTGTCTTCATGCAGGATTGGAGCGACCTTAGTTTGCAAATCATATTCGATGCTTGGTGGGCTTCAATGAATGTAGGCTCACAATGTCCTATTGCTTAGGATAATTCTAGACATGCTCGTTTGTGGCGATTTTATTTGCACTGCGGAATTGAGGACAGCGGCAGCCCTGGCATTATATGTATTGTTTGTCATCAAGTTCTTCACCATCCATCAGAACATGGAACGAGCTTGATTGTGAAACAATTGCCAGCAAAACCTCAAATCGCAAAGTTAAATGAATTTGGATAGTCGGAAGTTACTGAATTGACTAGTTCAATGGTCGCTGCAACAGCTTTGGCCATCCTGAGCAGACAAAGAAGTCAAGGAATTACAATAGTAAGTTAGCAAAGGAAATTCATATTGCACATTCAGGTTTGTTCTATATTAACTGAACTAACAGACAAAACTCTCCAAACTGGCAGCGAGGGACTATGAAACTTCCAAGTTTCACCAAGACACCTGGAGTCGCTACCTCATGTTTAGATATGTTTCAGCTCTCATTCCAGGGAAGGCTATATCGGATCTCGAGCTACGATGGTCTAAAAATGCATTACGGAGTGACCTGGTGCTCCCGTCCTCCACCACCCTTAGCAACATTTGCCACAGGGGATACTCATTGACCATGGACTCAATTATCAAGCAATTGCCATCATGGAATACAGTTAGTTTAGCTCTGGACGGGTGGACATCAACAAACAAATCATCCATAAACTCAGTCATTGCTTACTATATGAATTGAAATTGGGCATTGCGTGATGTACAACTCGCTTTCGATGTGGTTGATTGCCTATTCTTTTCCTTCATCAAAAGCCAATTAAGAATGATAGGTCCAGGGCCAACATATTGGAGAAATGCTACAGGTGCATTTGAAGGGCATTGGTGATCATTTTGTGCGTACTGACAGCCGTTTGTTGGAATTATGACAGATAATGCTTCCTCAAATTACTCGATTTCTCGTGAGCTGCAATCAACCCTTCAGGCCGCCGGAATCGTATGGCCTGCATTGAGAAACCACATACCATGCATGGCGCACATCATTCAGCTGACTTTAGGTGCATCAATGAGCTGTCTGGGTGTAACAGGCCGCAGCAAGTCGTGGAAAGCCCACGAGCATGATCAGCAATTTGGAGAGAATGAAAGCATAGATGTTGGAATCAGTCAAAGACTTCGAAGAGAAGGCTATGCTAGAATCAACAAGGTGTCGGCTATGAGACCAGGTTTAACGAAGATAATTGAGAAAGCACATTTTTCAAGATATTTTCAAAGTCCTGAGATTGACTTTCATATAGCAGAGAACGCTAGCAGGATTGATTACGCTGACACCTGGTCGTCAAAATGAGTTCATTGACTGTCAAAAAGCCAAAGTCCGCATCGCGGTGCTACATATTATGGCTGTAAAGACACGTTGGAATTGAATACAGCAGTTAATTGAGCAAGCCTACCGATTACGAGAACACACTCGTGGGTGACTCCAAACTCCAAATCGCAGTTATTACTGGCCACTTTGCACATCACAGCATCAATGGACCATTGTCAAACATGGCATGGAAGTTGTGAGGACATTCCGATACTGGACCCTCCGGATTTCGAAGAGGCATACAGTCACATTGCATCATGTTATCAGTGTCTACAATGACATGTTCCATCATATGGATGGCGTTATGCAAGATTTCGCTAAGAAGAAGAATCCATGGAAGGAAGACTTGTACTTCGCCATGAAGTTGGCGCAACAGAAGCTGTTTCATATATTATGCTGAACTCAATCCAACGAGGGGTATTCATCTCATTTCAGCACATCTGTTCGATGAATTCCGCAGGTTGTGATCGTTCAGGAAGTGAGACAAGGGAATGGATATGAATCCTGAGGAGGAGACTTCATATAGACCACCCAATACCAAGAGGCATTCCTGAAGTATGTGGAGAATGAATACTGCACCATATGTCAATGTGTGCCAGTCATTAAACCCAAAATTGTACTGAACAACAATCTCTTCCCCTCTCGAACGGCTTCAGCATCCGGTCAATCTTCCTTCGACCGATTTGATTTGTCCAGTGATGATGAACAACACTTACCACCTAACGATGTGGCTGAAACTAAACCTGGACGAAGCGATTGCCCTGCATGCCTATTGACCGCCGCCAGGCTCCATTTGATTTCACTGCCTGAATCACTTGAGAACTGGGGGCAAGAAAGTCCAAATCTCAATAATTACCACTCCGACCCAGTGGATATGTGCAGTACATTTTGGTTACCGGATATCACCAACTGCTGGCGACAACAAAAGGAAACTCACTAACAGTACGCTGATCTCTTGAATGTGGCGCGCATCATATTCTCTATCATACCACATGGTGTCGGAGCAGGGACCAGTTTTTCCCTTGCGCAAGATGCTATCGGCTGGAGACAGTCAAAACAACTGGCGAGACACTTCGCGAAAATGTCATTGTAAGGCAGTTTGCGCTAGCCAATGACGCATTATTGGCAGGTGATGACCCAGAGTTGGGTACAATTTGCACCGAAAACGACTCGGAAACGCAGAAACAGGCAGAGGAATGAACATTGCACAGAATGGCCAATGTCCACGACTTTTTGAAGATGTGGCAGGGCAGCTGTAACATACGTGCTACAGAGAAGGAATCTCGCGCTCAACACAAGCAGATGACAGCCGTAGGATACACTTCTGATGAGTAACAGATCGTCAAAGCATCCTCGTCGCACTTTCAACACGATGGTGCAGCTGCATTCAAATCGTCCGAATGATCACCCTTCCCACCAGTGTTGTCTGCAACGGACCTCCCATCTGGACGAACTCTAATCTCAAATGTCCGCCGAATAAGGAGAATCTTCCGTCATCCAGTCGAATGTGATGAGGATAGTGCACCAGAAAGCATTTTGGACACCGAAAATTGGCTAAACTGGAATTGTGACTTGAATAATCCAAATGACCGTGATGATGACAGCACGGCAGAAGTTGAATCTGATATAGAGCGAGACAATGGCATCCATGATCTGGAAAGCCCAGAGCAGAGGGATGTGAGTACCACACCTAACATTCCCAGATTTATTCTGCCTACACGGAAGTCAGAGAGGCAGGCTGAAATGGTGATGCTGAGGGTCAATACGTTGGAAACAAGGAGGAATAATGGAATTACGACAAAGTAGATAAGAAGGCATCAATATGTTTTACCAGCTACTTTATGTAGCTTGACCCAGAGTTTCATTTAGAGATATATCATCGGCGAATGATGAGCACTCGCTTGTCAATATCAGTTCATAAACAGATGTATAGCAGGCGCAATGACTCATCAAACAAGATATATCAATTTCGATGGTATGAGAGCGAACAGTGAAAGAATAATACTGGGCTCGGCTTTGCCACATTGCCGAGTGTCAATCTGGTGGACAGACAACTAATAGGATGAAAACATTATGAAAACAATTATCGATGGCAGGAGGTGTTGAATGGACAATACATCAAAATGAGTGTCAATGGAGCGTCAACAATTTTTGGTCTTGTAAGTATGGTAATTGAATAGTGATTTGGTTGCGGTTAAGCATAACCGATGTATTGGCAGCATATATAAGCAGAAGAGATGGCGATACGGTCACTGCCCCATTGTGAGAATGACCATCAATGGAGTGTCAACGATTTTCGTTCTTGTAAGTATGGAAATTGAATAATCATCTGGTCTCTGTTAGGCACAACTGACATATCGGCAGCTTTTTTAGGCAAAAGAGATAGCAATACGGTGACTGCCCCATTCTAAGAATGAGTGTCAATGGAGTGTCAACGATTTTTGGTCTTGTAAGTATGGGAATTGAATAGTGATTTGGTAGCTGTTAGCCAAAACCGACGTATTGGCAGATTTGATATGCAAAGACCCAGCAACACGGTCACTGCCCCATTCTGAGAATCAACGTCAACAGAGCCTCAACAGTTTTTGGTCTTGTAAGTATGGTAATTGAATTGTGATTTGGTCGCTGTTAGGCATAAATGATGTAATGGCAGCTTTGGTAGGCAAAAGTGACATCAACATGGTCACTGCCCCATTCTGAGAATGAGCGTCAACGGAGCATCAACAATTTTTAGCTTTACATTTTGGGTAATCTATGTTCTGATTGGTTGCAGACATCCATTGATGAGATATTGGGAGCCTGTGGGGGCAGGAACAGCAGCGACGCGCTCTCTGCCGCATTCCGAAAAGGAACATCCACAGAGCGTCAATAATTTTTGGTCTTGCTTATTTGGTAATCAAGGCATCGCGTGGATATTCTAACACATAGCAGAACTATTGACCGCCTTGATAGGCAAAAATGTAATATATCAAAGTAAAAACACTGATTCCAAAATAATCCATATCCCGACCTGCCAATCAGGCAAAAAGAAATTTTTGCCTGTTGAATCGTCGATATTGATAAGCCACTTTCATCAAACTGCAAAATCAAGAGCCTCATATGAATCTATAGATGGACCAGCTGGGTGACCCGCTGACAACCCAGCCAATTCAGATGGGTTGTGAAATATCCATTGAACCGTACCCGAGTTGACGTTTCCGGTGTATTGGCAGCCAGGACCGCAAATTTGGTGACAGTTCTGTTTGAACCCGGACCCGGACCCGCAGTGACAGTCCGGAACCGCTGCTACCACTAACAATGATTTTGACCGGTTCAATTGCTATGGTGGCTGCATGGAGCTATGATTGCCCCGGTATTTGGTAGTTCAGACCAGACACATCTGAGAAACAATTTCGGCGACAATAATGAATGGCCTGTATAGTTGAGTGTTGGAAACATCAACTTGACGATTAGATCAAAGCATTCCAATCCTGCAACCATCCTTGTTGCCATTCTTCCCATTCCTCCGGAATATCACATTAAAGAACTTGGAAAAACCACTGCTGGGAGGGAACAACAAACCCACAATCGAGAGATTTTAAGAATTGTACAGGAGCTTATTCTTCGACCTCTCAATGAACTTTTCAACAATGGAATGCGTACCCCTGGTGCAGCCTGTTGGATGCGGAAATGTAATCCTGTCCTCTGTGCATCGCCGGTTGACTATTTTGAAAACATCCACTTGCACTCTATCCAGCAGCCCCATTGCCCGGTGTGCATATCACCGAAATTGTCATTTGGAGAAGGGAACTCATTGTCATCACAATTGATAGACTGTCGCCTCTACTTCCAACAGATGATACTCGTAATGCAGGGAGAGGAGACAGAAAGACGGGAAGCAAGACAATATCTGGAAGATCGAGCGGTTGCAACCTCAGAAGGCATCCTATGGAATATGAGATGTATCTCCCCGACTACGATGATCGTACCTGATATCCTTCATACCGTTTATCTCTGGAGGCCTAAGCATGTGATGGACTGGGTAACATCCTTCCTCAAACAACATTCCAGGATTGACAAATTTAACCAGCTCTGGGTGATGATGCCTCCATATCCTGGCTTCACTCGATTCAACAAGCCATATAACCTGGCGACTCAATGGAGTGGTAAGGAGATGAAAGCACTCAGGGGCATGATCGTTCCAGTTATTGCAGCAACTAGAAGAATCCGTGTATGGGGTCTGTTTTCCGAAACCAATTTCGCTGTTCGCTGATGCTGTTGGTCGAACTCCGCCATGCTAGGTTTTTGATAAAATCAGCCAGTGCTCCATAGTCCAGATTGATATTGTTCTATTTAATTTTGCGTTCAATTCCTCCACTTTTGGCGCTTCTCTACTGGGATCAACACTTCTCAAACCACTCTGTCTGGGTTGCTGCCCCTCTATGGTATTCCATGTCCCACACCCACCCCTTTCTGCTCTCCTCAGCTGGAATGGGAGCTTATCATTTTCCACTGCTGCTGCTCAGTCTGGATGGTCACTCCTGTATGTCATTGTGTGCTCTTCATCATCCCATTTTGGAACTCCTCACCTACAATATATACTCCTGAAATCCCATCAACACTTCTCTGATAGTATGTGTGCCCGTTGATTTCATTTGGTACTCCATATTCTCCATTCCGTTTGTTGCTTCTCGACTGGTATGGGCACATCTCCACTGGGATAGACACTTCTCAACCTCCAACGGTGCTACTCAGTCCAGATTTGAGCTCTTGTATTTGATTCCACGCTCCTCAAACACCTTTTGTGTACTACTCTTTTCCACATGGAACATCCTATCAGACACTTCTCATTTCCTGCAAGTTGCTCTCCACTTCCATCTGAATATAACACATTTTCATTCAAAACCCAATTTTGAGTTGCAGCTAGCAAACATCTGAATACACAATTGTTAGACTTTACAGATTGGGCCAAATCGAATTTCTATTCAATTTCACCCACTCATCAAGTATGCATTGTCAGCAAACACATGGAGAGCCTTCAGTATCTTTGTGCCATTGATCAGTTGTATCTCCCTGCTTACAACGGCCCTAATACAATAGAACGAGTATTGCCTGACAACGACACCATGTTTCATTGATATTATCCAATCACTAAGTTGTGGAATGCTTTGGATGTACAAGTTTTTTTTTTTGATCGACTTGCCTTTTTCTCTGGTTTCTTAATGTCGCAATACTAAAAAAAGCATAGTGAAGATGATATGTTAGCTGGTATAAATATGATTAAGAGATGAAAATGAACAATGATCCGTGCATCATATATGGTGTTAGCAACGGTTCCGGACCATCACTTGGGGTGCGGGTGAGGGTCCAAACCCAACTGTTGCCAAATCGTCGGTCTGGGTAGTCAGCATACCCGAACCATCAACTCGGGTAGGATTCGATGTTAAACTCCCAACAGGTCTGAATTGGGCGGGTTGTCAGTGGGTAGCCCAGCGGGTCCATCCATAGATTCATATAAGGCTCTTGTTTTCAATGTTTTTTAATAGTATCTTATTGAAATCATGTTTTCAACAACCAATGGTATGTTTTTGCATGCATTGCAGCTTGCAATATCGACTAATTTGGAATCGGTGTTTTACCTCAGGTATATTGTATTTTTGCGAATCAGGACAGACAATAGATCTGTTATGAATGCGAAGATATGCGCGATGCCTTGATTACGAAATATGCAACAACTGAAACTGTTGACGCTCCGGTGACGCTCATTTTCAGGATGCAGCAGGGAGCATGTCACTGTTGTTTTTCCCAGTAAAGGCTGCCAATATCTGATAAATGGATGTCTGGAACCAATTGGAACATAAATTACCGAACATGCGAAGGCGAATATTGTTGACACTCTGTTGACGCTCCGTTGACCCTCATTCTCAAGATGCGGCAGGGAGCATCTCGCTGTAGTTGTTCCCAGTAAAGGTTGCCAATATCTGATGAACGGAGCTCTGCAACCAATCAGAACATAAATCACCCAAGATGCAAAACTAAAAATCATTCACACTCCGTTGACCCTCTTTCTCAGAATGCGGCAACGAACATGTCGCTTTAGTTGTTCCCAGTAAAGGTTGCCAATATCTGATCAATGGAGCTCTACAACCAAGCTGAACATAAACTACCCATAATGCAAAGCTAAAAATCGTTCACGCTCTGTTGACGCTCATTCTCAGAATCGGGCAGTGACCATGTGGCTGTCTCTTTTGCATAAATAAGCTGCTAATATATCGGTTATGCATGACAGCAACCAAATCACTGTTTAATTACCGTACTGACAAAACCAAACATCGTTGACACTCAGTTGACACTCATTTCAATGTATTGTCCATTCAACATCTGCTGCCATCGATAATAGTTTTCATCATGATTTGAACGTATTGGTGGTCTTTCTGACAGATTGAGACTTGTCGCTGTAGCAAAGCCGAGCGCAGTAACATTCTTGCACTATTCGCTCTCACACGACTAAAATATATGTATTTTGCCTAAAGCTTCATTGCGCCTGCTATGCATCTGTTTATCAACCGATATTCACAAGCAACTGCTCGCCCTTTGCCAATGATATATCACTAACTAAAACTCTCGGTCAAGATACATAACAAAGCTGGTGAAATATTATTGCATTCTGCCTGAGTGTTTGTTCACTCCCTCATTCCTCCTCGTTTCAATTGCATGGACCGTCAACACCAACTTTTCAGCTTGTCTCTTTGACTTCCATGTGTGCCGAATCAAACTGGGAACATTGAGCGCTGCAATTACATCCTGTGGCTCTGGGCATTCCGGATCCCCGATGCCATTTTCTTGCTCTATACCAGATTCAACCTCCGCTGCACTCTCATCTTCACTGTCATTTAGATTATCTCAGTCCCCATTTCAGTTAAGCTAATCTTCTTTGTCCGAAATGCTTTGAGGTGCGCAATTCTCATCACTTTCGACTGAATAACGGTTCCTTCTTCGGATTCCGCGAACATTGAATATTTGAGATCGTTCTCCAGGGTGGTCCTTTGCAGACAAAGATGGTGACAAAAGAGATCATTCAGACGATATAAATGCAGCCGGGCCTTCATGTTGAAAGAGTGACCACAATGCTTTGATGATCTCTTCCGTGTCCGAAATGTATGCCATGTCAGTCGTCATCGTGTTTTGAGCGCAAGATCCCTTCTGGGTCGCATGTGGGTTTTGCCAGCCCTGCCTCATCTCCACAACGTGACAAACCTTCGCCAGTCTGTGCGATTTCCTCTCCTCCGACTCTTTCGTCATTTCCGAGTCTTTTTCTGTGTTTGTTTTATCCAAATCTGGGTCTGCTCCTGCCAAAATCCCATTATTGGGTCCAGCAAACTGCCTTCCAACAACTTTTTCGCGAAGAGTCTCGTCTGTGGTTTCTGACTGCTTCCAACCGATATCATCTCGGCCTAGGGAAAAACTGGCCTCCACACCGATAACATGTGGTGTGATAGAGAATATGTCACGCGCCACATTAGAGAGATCGGCGGACATTGCGCGTGTTTGCTCCCTTTCACTCCACCAGTCGGTTATGTGCGGTAACCCCAATGTACTGCTAATCTCCATTGGATCAGGGTGGTAATCATTGAGATTTGGATTACCTCGCCCCCAGTCTTTTGGTGCTTCAGGCGGCAAATTCAAATAGAGCCTGGTGGCGGTCAAGGAAGGTGCAGCGCGATCGCTTCTTCTGGGTGTGGTCTCAGCCACATTGTTAGGCGGTAAGTATTCTTCATCATTGCTTGACATATCATATGGATCAAACGATGATTGTCAAGATCCTAATGCTGTTGCACAGGGGATGAGATAGCTGCTCGGTGAGCTTTCGTGTGTATTGACCTGCACATGTCGATGTTTGGCACAGTATTCATTCTCCACATACCTCAGAAATGCCTCTTGGTATTGGGTACTATAGGATATCTCATCCTCATGATTAATATCCATTCCTTTGTCCCACTTTCTACACAATTGCAACTTCGGGAAAGGATCAAGAATCTGTGCAGATATGAGAAGCATACCCGTCGTTGGAGTCACTTCAGCGTGATATTTGGACAGCTTCTGTCGAGCTAACTTCACCGCGAAGAACAAGTATTCTTTTCATTGAGTCTTTTTCTTAGCAAAAGCTCACATCACACTGTGCTTCTGATCGAACATGTCATTGTACACTGTGATAACGTGATGGAATATAACTGTATACCTCTTCAACATCCACAGGGTCCAATATTGGCATGACCTCAACACTTCCATGACATACTTCACAATGGTACATTGATCTTGTGTTGTGAAGAGTCGCCGGTATTCACTGTATTTTGGATTTTGAAGGAACTCACATGTGAGGTTCTGTAATCTGTTGGTGCGCTCCAGCAACTCTAGTGTAGAGTTCCAATATGTCTTCACATCCGTAATCGGAAGTACCACGATGCAGACTTTGGTATTGTGACTGTCAATGTACTCGTTTCGACGACCAGGTGTCAGCATAATCAATACAGCAAGCATTCTCTGGTATATGAAGCTCAATTTCAGGAGTTTCAAAATATCATGAAATATGTACTTTCTCAATTATCTTTGCTAAACCTAGTTTCATGGCCGACACCTTATTGGTTCGAGGATTGCTGCTAATTCAAAGCCTTTGACTCTTCCGAATGTCTAGGCCTGCATTCTGTCCAAATTGCTGATCGCCCTCATGGGCTTCCCAGGACTGGGTGCGGCCTTCTACACCGAGACCACTCATCAATGCACCTAATGCCAGCTGTATGACGTGCTCCATGCATGGTATGTGGTTCCACAAAGCTGGCCACTCGATTCCAGAGGCCGCATGTGTTGATTGCAGCTCACATGTCATTCAGTAATTTGAGGAGGCATTATCAGTCGTAATTCCAAGCAAACGGCCATCTGTAAGGTTACAACGATCAAGCATGTTCTTCAAATGTACAGCTAACCTTGCTCAAGTATGTTGGCATTTGACATATCAACCATAAATAGGTTTGGAAACGGGAAAAGAACAGTGAATCAATCTCATTGAAAGCGAGTTGAACTTCACTCAATGCCCAATCTGGTTCCATGTAGTAAGCAATGACCGATGTTATGACTAGTTTGTTTGTTGATGTCCATCTGTCGAAAGCTAAACAAACATTATTTTGTGACGGCACTTGCTTTTTAATTGCATCCACGTTGAGTGCATATTCCCTGTGGCAAATGTTGCAAGCGGTCGTAGTGGATGACAGCACTACATCATCACGTAATACCTTATATGATCATTGTTGGACTAGATTTCATATAGCATTCCATGTTATATGAGCCGAAATACATCCTAACATGAGGTAGCGATTCCATGTGTCTTGGTGAAATTAGGAAGTTTCAAAGTCCTTAGATGCCAGTTTAGAATGTTTTGTCTGTCATTTCAGTCAATAATGATTAACCTGGATGTCAAATATGATCTTCCTGTGCGAACTTACTATTGTGATTTCTCAACTTCCTTGGCTCTTCAGGATTGCAAAGCTGTTTCATCAACCGTTGAACTAGCCAATTCAGTAACCTCTGACTCTGTTGATTTGTTTAACTTTGCGATGTGAGCTTGTGCCAGCAAGTGTTTCCCCATTGAGCCGGTCCCATCTTCTGATGGCTGGCAACGAACTTGATGACAAACGATACTTATGATGCCAGGGCTGCCGGTCTCTTCAATTCCGCAGTGAAAACCCAATCGCCACAAAGGCGCATGTCTAGATTTATTCCAAGCAATAGGCCGCTTCAAGCCTACATTCATTGAAGCCCACCAAGGATCGAAGATGATTTGGAAAGTAAGGTCACTCAAATCCCTAACAAAGACACGTTCATTGTTGGAAGAGATCATAACCTCACGTAATGAGGTGTTCAAATGTTTCAAATTTGACATGGCATTGAATTTCAAAAGCTGGTGAATCCGACTCGAAAGACTGCCGGCAGTAACGATAAAGCAATGCAGACTGCGGCTTCTTAAATATTGACTCTACAGCTACCAATAAAAACATCAGCTTTGAAAGACATTGCATGCATATTTGTGAAGTTATATACAAGGTCAGATTGCAAAGACTGACCACGTAAAACTCAATTTGGGAACTGCACAATGCAGTTCATTGCTGTGTAGCGTTCTGAGCCTCCACAAACGCTGTTGACGCTCTGTGGGCGCTCAACTGTAGGAGGCGAACACCATATCGTCAGTAGCATTTTTGCCAATATAGGCTGCTGATAGGTTCATTGTGGGTTATCTGCGTTCTATTGCCGTTGGATTATCCAAGATGCAAGATCGAAAATCGTTGACACTCCATTGACGCTTATTTTGGGTCATGGTGACGATCTTGTTGTAGGCATTGTTGCCTATGAAGGCAGCGGATAGTTCGATTATGGATCAATGGAGTTGCATAGCCCCTTGATTGTCCAACATGCAAGGTCTAAAATCGTTGGCACTCCATTGACACTCATTTATAGGGCATAGTGACAATGTTGTCGAAAGTATTTTTGCCTAGAAAGGCCGCTGATACATTTATTATAGGTTAATGTCGCCGCACAGCCCTTTCATTTTCCAGAATGCAAGGCCATACGTCATTGATGCTCCATGGACGCTCATTGTTAGGGCATAGTAGCGATGTTGTCGCAACGGTTTTTGGCAAGAAAGGCGGCCAATAGATCGACTATGGCTTAATGTCACCACACGTTACTTGTATTGTCCATGATGCAATTCCAAAAGTCGTTGATGCTCCATCGACGCTCATTTTTAGGACATAGTAGCGATGTTGTCTCAACCACTTTTGACTGGAGAGGCAGGCGATAGTTCGATTATTAGTTAATGTTGCAGCAAAACCCTCTGGATTTTCCATGATGCAATGACAAAATTTGTTGACACTCCATGGATGCTCATTTTTAGGAGGTAGTAGCGATATCTTTCGTAACATTTTTGCTCACAAAGGTGGCAGATGGATTGATTATGGGTCAACGTCATCCAATAGCCCCTAGATTTTCCAAGATGCAATACCAAAAATCATTGACGCTCCGTTGATGCTCAGTATTAGGAGGTAGTAGTCACATTGTCTCAAGCATTTTTGCCTATAAAGGACACCAATATTATGATTGTGGCTAAATGCCGTTTCACAGCCCCATGATTATCCACGATGCAACACCGGAAATCGTTGACGCCGCGTTGACCCTCATTGTGATGATGCGGTCAGGAGTGTGTCACTTGCCATTTTACCTATTAAAACTTCCAATACTTCTTGTTTGGATGGATGCGACTATGCAGCGATTTGATTGCTGAACGGGTAAGACTATAAATCGTTGACACTCCATTGACGCTTACCTTTGAGCTCACCTTAGAGACATTCTAACAGTCATTGGGTGCACAACAATTGTACATACAATGCGTACAGTATGTTTTGCCAGCCAGCATACCGTTTCTATGTATTATCATTTGAATTCAGAATCTTCGACACATCTCAGTTTCTGAGCCACAACTATACACATCAGTTGCATGATGAATGACGTTAGTCCATCATGTATCGGCGCTTTCGGCCGGCAATTTACTGCATGAATATCCATTCACTAGGTTTCAATATTTGTAGCCCGACGTCCTCACCATTCCTTATCCACCTCAACCTCCTCAATGTCTGTAATGTACCATAAGCGAGTTTCAATTTCTCGACGATGTGCAGGTGGTGTGAGCAGAGAGTTATGTAATTGGCTGCAAGGATGATTGTAGCCTGACGGCTGTCATTTATCCGGGGTTCGGATGTGCTTTGACCGCTCCTTCCATGAGTCGTCCGACATCACTGACTTACACCTTGTTAGTAAATTGCGTCCCAAATTTAGGTTTAGCTGGTGTATTCAACCATACCAGGCAACACCATATACAGTTCATTGTTCGTCAATCAACCTGATTTGGAGACTAGACCATTCGCATCGCCCATAAGACCCTTGCACAGACACTGACAAATAATCCTGTATAACAATTTGGTCACTGAAATCCTGGAGGAGCTTACACATAACAAAGTAGGTATAAATTTCTTTTACTCAAGATACGACATCAAAAATACCAATTTGGCTATCTACTCCTCCGCTGACGCAGGAGCCATCACCATGTCCTCGTCCGAATCCGATTTCTATATGGTAATTAGCGAGGGACGCTATATGTAGGAGGAAAAGCATACAGGTTGAACTGGCTTCGCAATCTCCATCTGTAACAAATCAGGGACCACGTCGGGCATCAGAGATACTCTGTGATCGTCTGCCTGTGGTTTCTCGGAACTCATCCTGATTTGACAACTTCCCTGTCGACATGTCACTTGCGGCATTTGTGATGGTTCACGGACCATATCAAGAGCCTGGATACGCTCTGCAAATGTTGTCTCTGATGGTGTGGCTGCTGTCATGTCTGTTTGGGGCTTCACAACAGCCGGGACCTTCAATCCAGTCATCCAATACTTCATATCTCCCTCACAGAAGTAGTCGGCCGCTTCCCACCATCCTGGTTGAGTCAGTTCATCAAACCTCATCTGCTTCTGCCGAAAGCTCTCCATGCGGTGCTGAACTATTTTGGATATTGTGCCCATCACCCAGACAGGTTCGTCATCTCTGCTCAGCTTGCCATGCTCTGAATCTTCTTCATCATCATCCTCGTCTTCCCCATCGTCCTCATCCTCGGAACTTGCAAGATCACTCAGACTGTCTCCGATAGCATTCAACATCTAATGAAATGTTGTTCCAGGCTGTGTGGTTGCCAATCGTGCCGTTCAACATTTCTCATCTGTTCCTGCTCTTGCATAATCGCTGTCTCTGCCTCTTCAACTCGCTTTCTTGCCACTGCGGTCTCTCCATCCACATAATCCTTGATCCATTTCTCTTCTTCTTCATTGATTAAATGGTTCATTTCCTGTCATTTCACTGCCCCAAGCTTCTCTTTAGATCGTAAGCTGGGCTATGCTCCCAATGCTCAGACCCTGTCTGCCTCCAAGCCATTCTTGCCTTGATTCGCTTCATGACGTCATTGTGTGGATTTCTTGGTCAATTTGCTGTCTTTGCCTGCCGGAAGTGGCGAGTGGGGTATTTTCGGAGCATTGACCATTGTATCATGTGCTGACCTTGTTGATGGGCGAGATGTTGGATGTTGCAAGATATGGACCACATGGAGGCAAGCTGCGCCCTTTGGGCCAATGTTGGTAGGTTTGATCAAATTGAACAACGCAAAATCAGAGTATTAACTGTCACTTCATTGGGAATAGTCATGCTAACCATACATTATGACTTGATGGTTGGTGTGTGATTCATGTAAGATCCCGGCAATGTCTTCGGACAAACTTCACCAGACGTTCTATCCGTCGAAGAATGTCCTTTGGATATCTATCAATCGTGAGAAATCAGCTGTCATTCATCTCGATGTATTCCTGAAAACAAACGAACATCATCGGACCGACTTACTACACATCCTGGAACCATTGCAATCCCCTGCAGCTATACGCAGTGCAGCTATACGAAGCCGGATTCAGCTTGAATTGCAGGTGCAAGTTAGCTATCACTCATTCCATTTTAACTTGTCGCTAATTATATAATCTTCAGGACTTCCCACTTCTTTTCATGATCATCTTCCTCGCCATTTGATAACAGCAAGTCATGGGTCCAGAACCACTTCAATCAGGTGCGATTGGAGTTCAATCAAGTCGAACGACAGGCTCATCAACCAATTCGCAACCCAGTCAGACACAGTAGCAACACAGACCCCGGTTAATCCACCGTGACGCTGCAATTGTAACCCATGAAAATATGACCTAGGACGCACATTTACACATAGTACGTCAAACCAGAAGCAGCAACAATCAGAAGAAGCATGCGATCGGATGTGACTAAATCCATATCGATCTAGACGATGGTCAACTAACAATGTAACACACAGCTAGGGTGAGTAGAGAGCTACGTGACTGATTTATCGCTGCCCGTAACGGGAAATCTCCACAGTCAACCAAGGCATTTGTCCGAACAGTGTGCAAAATTGATCATCACGAAGTTGCAGGTACAGGGATTTTCGCAGTTGAGTTTCGTGATAATCGTCCCCAGGAATGGACACAACAGGCTTCAAAGATCTTCGAGGACGCTACAGAGTCGTATATGGTTGAGGTCATACCCGAAACTGAGTTTAGATGCAGCGACTAATTTCTTGTAGGGTTTCCACATGTCAGCTACTTTTGCAAGACAAGGAGGTCGGGTACAGCTTGAACCGTCTGACATGCGTCTTGCCTTGAATATAGTCAAAATGGCTACAGAAGGGTTTTCGCACGCTACGATAGAGGAAACCCAACCATGAATCGTGAAACCTCAGGCTGAAGTCTGACAAGAGATGAAGAGGGGTGTTGTTTTTCCGGGGCATAACAAGGTGAAGGCTGCGATGACAAGACACCTGGCAATGGTTTGTGATAATCAAACGGACGGCTGTCTTCTTTTCCACAATGCCATAGCGAAGAATCGACAGACACACTGGAGGGGCAAAGGTCAGGGTGCACCACCACCATGACCGGTGCCACTGAGGCCCGGAACGCCACCTGCCCCACCTGGTGACAGTGAGAGAACTCAGAGCTCCGAAACAGAAGGAGTGCCACCCGGATATGTGTATATACATACTCCCCTCCCCAGCACTCGATTTATCAATCATGATCCATATCTCAAGGATTGAATGTGTCATTCAGATTTTATTCCAGATTTGCTGACTGATGAAAGTCCATCTACAGGTGTGTACACTATCAGTTGTGTGGTAATGCAGCTGACAGCCATTTTGTAGATGACAGCAGCCTTTTGAGTGGACCTGACAGCGAAGACGAGAGTTGACTGAAGGGAACGGGATTTTCGAGTATTATCATTATCTACAATTAGTGCACACTTTAAAGTATATTTTCAAGAGTATATTTATATGCATCATCAAGGAACGATGTAGTAATAAAGCAGAACGTACCTGAACAGCACAGAATGGCTGCCACAAGACTATTATTGATACACTATGCCATAGTGATTGGTTTCATATGGTGGATACGCCCGTGGCAAAATGAGCGTCAACTAGTGTTAGCAACGGGTCTGGACCGTCACTTCGGGTCCGGGTACGGGTCGGAACCAAACCGGAGCCAGATTGGCGGTCTGGGTGGTCAATAAACCTGAACTGTCGATTCGGGCACGGTTCCATCGACATCTCCCTACCCGTCTGAATTTGGGCGGGTTCCCAGCCGGTTGTACAGTGGGTCCATCTGTAAATTCATATAACATGCTTGCTTTTGCTATTCGATCATAGTACTCAATCAAAATCGATCATTTGACATCCAGTAATCACATTGTGCATGTTTTGCATATCGCGAGATCGACAATATTTTAATTCATGTTTTTCTTTTAATGATATGTATTTTTGACCAGGGAGGAGGTCAATAGTTCAATTATAAGCTCAAATATCCATTTGATGACTTCATTACCCGATC
>Ga0307515_10000863_pt1 | contig 69708 bp, 70 predicted proteins | sample 17_EM_MG_FD_194513 | JGI IMG/M metagenome (GOLD analysis project Ga0307515, IMG submission 194513) | Populus trichocarpa ectomycorrhiza microbial communities from riparian zone in the Pacific Northwest, United States - 17_EM | ecosystem: Host-associated > Plants > Roots > Unclassified | place... | reverse complement strand
GAAGGTTGGAGGGAGGGCCAACAGCGCAGATACTCATCCCCGACTTCAACGTTAGCATCTCGCCGCCATCCAACTCCATCTTAGCCACCCCGAGCACATAGATGCTAAAGTCGATCGAGCACGTCCGGTGCATCTGGCTGAGGCCCCCCCCAACCCCAAGGGCGATGTCGACGACCAGCAGGTTGGCGCCACCGCACGCGCTGACGATGTCCGTGCCGCGGTGGCTCGCGGGCCCGCGCGAGCGGACGCGCAAGCGGCGATGTCGGCGCTGTGCGCGAGGATCGCGGGGACGCTGGTGGCGGAGTAGGAGCGCGCCATGCCGCCCACGCCGGCGCGGCCGTGGTGGAATTGTAGCGGAGAGGGCGCCGTGATGGAAGTGCCGGAGGAGGGGGTGTGCGTGCGGATGTACCGCTTGTTGGGTGGGAAGGGGGTTTAAGCGGGCTTGTGGGGGCGGGAAGAGAGCCTGAGGAGAGGTTGATGGGAGAGGTGGCGGGGTTTTGATTAGAGAAGGTAAGGATATAGCAGGGAGTACAGATTACTGGGTAAGATATAGCAATTGGGGCACAGCATTTGGTTGGCTATGTGTTTTAGATAGGAAGAAGCTTGAAATTCTGAGTTGGAGTGTTGAGCCGTGAAGTGAGAAATAACAAATCTAAATGAAATATACTCACGGGCGATTTACTGAAATGCTTAGGAAATAGACACCCGGGTACACAAGCTCCTCTACCATTTTATTTCCACGTTATACTAATGGTTTCCAAGCTGACGTCCATGTTGGAAGAGGATGCAGGGTTCGGGAGCCGGAGACTGTTATGGTTACCCCGCATTCAGGGCGCGGATGAATGATGACGCCGTGATGTCGAGTCAGCTCTGTGATAATCTGTGAATTGAGCCTGGTTTAGTGTATGACTTGATTTTTTTTCATTTGTTAAACGTCAAGAGAAGATAATTTGAAGTCAAGTTCGAATTCAGAGCATTAATGTCCTGGAGGGTATCACAACCTATACTATCGTACACTCATTTATCATCGCAAAGGAAAAGCGCCTGAAGTACAGCCACGAAAGGAGATATAATACAGGGGGATGCATGTCGATATCTGGCATCAGCTTCGCCCACATCCAGCCAGTTTCCCCCCAATGGCCAAACCCAGCACTATACTACGCGGGTGGATCGCGCCGTGATTATGCTAGATATTGGTGACATTAAAGACGGTGAATATCGCTCGTTGGAGCAGATCATTCAACGTTTCCTAGAAACGGCAAGGCAGGGCGTGCAGGTGCTGGATTCAGACAACGCATTTAGTAACGGTTGTGGGATCCACGGCCATCAGTGCCGTGCATGCGGCGCGTGCCAGCAGCCTACGAGGCATTGTTAATTTTAAGTGCCATAATATATTCAATGTGCGTGGGAGAACCGTACCTTTAGACCAGGACGACGCGTGAGAGTGCCCCTCAACTTCATCATGGCACCAGAGACTTTGTCACCCATGCTGGGTCGGCGCCTGTGGTGATGTACACCCGTTGTGCCTGCCGTGCCTGCCGTGCTGTAACCTCCATGCGTAGTTTGGGTAGTCTTGGTTGTAGTAGTGGTAGTTGTGGCTGGAGCACGACGAGTGCGGCGAGCTCGAAGACGAGTCATCAAGCTAGGCCTAGAGGTAGTGCGGGTGGCGCGGGCTGAACGACGATGCATTTTGGATTGGGGTATTGAAGTTGGTTGGATGTAGAATGGAGCTTCGCTTTGGTTGGATTTAATAGAGTAATCTGAATAGTGTTTGCTAGAGTTGATGGTGGATTAGTTTGAATTAATGGCTACATCTTCGAGAGCCATTGCAGTCTTTTATAGACGTGCTTGTAGCGTGCTTGTAGGTGAGTACGAGGCTCTCAAAACAGGTTGTGAATAGGTAACACTGAATTCAGGTCAGGATCATCAGGGTGGCACGTCATGCAGAACAGAAACAGTGATTGCTTGGCGGTGATGATGTGGCGCATGACCACCGTGTGCGGACTTTTCGGAGAGGATTGGGGGAAGTGTGGGCGGCTGGAGTTGCGGCAGTGGCTTCCAGGCTGGAGAGTTGACGTGGGATGGCGGAATAGCGTCTCGATGCATCGCGGGGGTTTGGTGATGGCTTGAATCGACAACCCAATTTATTTAGTGCCTCACGCCATCTTTGCCCCTCTGCCAAGCGCCTGACGTCATTTCAGCCCTGGCTAGAACACCGCGACGTATCATCATCATTGTTCTCTGTTGTTACTTTAGCCAAAAGAACGTAGTATATTTCGAAGCTTCACATTGTCTCCAACAAGCGGGCAATTGTAACAGGCGGAGATTCCGGCATCGGTCGTTCCATATCTATTCTCTTCGCCATGGGGGGTGCGGACGACTTCATTGTCTATCTGCCGGAAGAAGAAGAGAACGCACAGGAGACAAAGCGCAGAGTCGAGAAGTACGGCAGGAAGTGCCACCTGATGTCTACGGATCTAAAGGACAGGAAGAATTGTAAAACGGTCGTTGACAATGCCGTTAATTAGTAAATGATTTTCAAGCCTCACCTTCCTATAATAACTATAAGTCCACGGCTAACCCTCCAATCTGCAGAACCAATGGGTCCACACCTTCAACACCAACATCCGCCCTACTTCTACATGGCCAAATACACGCTCCCGCATCTCTCTCGCGGCAGCGCTATCATCAAACAACGCCTCCATAAACGCCTATATTGGGCGCCCGGACCTGCTCGACTACACCTCCACTAAAGGCGCCATCATCTCCTTCACCCGCGGCCTATCGAACCAGTACGTCGGCCGCGACATCCGCGTCAACGCTATTGTGCCCGGTCCCGTCTGGACCCCGCTGATCCCAGCCACCATAACCGACGAAGCGCTCAAGAGCCTCACCGCCGATGGGTAGGCCCGCCCAGCCGAGCAAGATTGCGACCTGCTTTGTGTTCTTGGCGAGCATGGACAGTTTGGCGATTTCGGGTCAGACGCTTCATCCGAATGGTGGTGTGGTGGTTAATGGGTAGGCGGAGAAAGATAATGTCGCTGCTTTAATATAGAGCGGAGGAGAGGTGGTGGATCTTTGTATTTGTTATGCACTGTACTGGCGGGAAAAGATAAAAGTGGAGAGAGCACATCATGTCATGGGGAGTTCAAAAGAACTCAGCAGTAACGGTGTATGAATTATTACATATATATTACGATGAATGCAACGCAACATGAGACTCAAGTTTCAGTTTTTAAACCCGATTCATTTGACTTCTCGTAAAATAATATCATCTTTCTCTAACCCCCCATAGCAAGAAACGCTTGAATCGCTCCGCCCGACAGTGCTGCCCTCTTCCCTTTAGCTTACCAGATCCACACTCCCGGTTCGCTGGGCTCTCGTCTGCTATCCATACAACACACCCTCCTCAGCTCTACTCATTAACCTACCAGTCACACCTATCCACTCACTTATAGCCTGTCTGCCCATTGCTCAGCCTGTCCCAGACACCGCGAGCTTCATCAAATGATCCATGAACGTCTGCAAGCTGACATCATCAGTAAAGATAGTCTGCGCAGTCTGCGAAACGCCACCATAGGAGCCCGTCGTGTGCGTCGTCGAGGGATTAAGCTTCGAGAGCAAGAAGCGGGCCTGCGAACCACCGGCATTGCAGACGATGAAACGCGGGAGCGGGAAGCGGTCCTGGATGAGCTCCTTCGCGTCCTCCTTCGGCGCCTCTAGCAGCGTGCGGAAGCTGTCGTAGCCTTCTTGCTCCTGGTACCCTGCTTTGCGCCACTCCGCCATGGTCTCGCCGTGGAAGATCAGGATGTGGAAGAAGGTGTCGAGCAGCAGGATCGTCTCGGGCTGGATAGATGTCGAGTCAAGTAGTACGGGCTGGCTGCCTTCGTGGTCGAAGCCGTAGCTGTCGAGCGTGGGCTGGATCATGATGAGCGAATTGCTGACGTCTTCATGGTTGAGGACGTGTCGGTAGAATGCTGTTTCATCAGGTGAGTTGTTGAAGACTTGCAGGAACTGCGAGCGGCGGAGATGGAACATGAATTGCGGATAAAGAGTGAAGTTCTTCTCAAGTCTGGGAAGGGTTAGTAGATGGCGTACGGCGAGCCTTTGGGGTAGCTATGGGACGAACCTAAACGATGATGGATCGTCTTTCCTATATTCTGCAAATCGAGAGCAGAGTCTGATGAGCATACGATCGACCCATCGTAAAACATCTGGGCCGTCATCGACTTCAGCCTTGAAGACTGCTATCCGTGACATGAGGACCGCGGCAGCTTCTTGATCGAAGGACTGTGCGATAGCTGGGTCACCAGATGGTCCACTGAGATTCCGAGCAACAGTAGTCACTAAGACAACGTTAGTATAAATAGAAACAACCCGACCTTGAATGTAGAACAAACCTCTCAGGTGGTATTGACCAGCAGAATGTTGATAATATGTCAAAAACTGTATCATTCCCTTCTGTGGGCCTTGTTGTAATTGATTTGGCCCACCCTGGCTAGCGATCTCGAAGTAGATACCGTAACTCGCTTCTGGATCGATACCACACATCTTCCATGAGCAAGTGTTGCCGATACCGCATTCTGTTTCACCGACAGACGGTGATTTCTTATTCAGGGAAACAGCATGACCGATTAAACCGGTAACTTTAAGTTCCTTTGTTGTTAATACTTCTAGAGAAGCATTGAAACCCATAAGAAGGTTATCGTCTGCATCCTTGTTGAAAACGCGCGCAAAGGACTGCTTGTACATGGACGATGTGAAGCTGTCGGTTAAGATCATGTGGCCGCCAGTTGAGTTAGATAGTCCTTTCATTTCGAGCAGACCGACTTGGTCGAGACAGCCAGCAAAAATGTCGATGATATGGCCATTGTGAGCTGTTCGCTTTGCAAGATTGTCATAGAACTAGACTTATCAGTATTTATCCTTAGCACATTGCGCATGCTCTGTCTTACCTTCAGCGCTTTCTTATAATACTTGATATTGTCCCTGTCGATGTCGTGATGCGATCGGATAGGTTCTCTCAGCTCCGGTCCAACCACCATGCCAGGCCCTTCGGTTGCGGGACCACCCGTGAACAGCATAATTCGACCACCAGCATTCTGGAACGCTGTCTCCAATAAACCGACAGCAACACTCAAAGCAACACCGGTACACCTTAATGCACGTTTATCATTGGCGACTGGCCACGGGTCTTTTTGGAGTTGTTCAAGCGCATTGGTCAATTGAAATTCGCATTGCTGCACCGGGAGAAGGAAACGAGCTGCGGGCCCCATTGGAGGAGGTACTCGGCCAGGCTGAGGCTGCATATTTGGTCGCAGGCCTGGTGCCATAAGGCCGAGCATTTCCTGAACTTGCTTGGCAGCATAATCCTTGCTTCCCCGGAACACATAGGATTTCGCGCATTCAGTATAACCAAGCTCGTGAACTTGCGCCTAGCAGACTGTTAGCAAGCTACCAGGCCATATTCTTTGCCACGCACCATTGTGCCAAATGTAATAAGTCCAACAAGAGCGTAAGGCGGAAGAAGGCTCAAGCTCATGATAATCGAGTCCTTCAATGCCTTCAAGCTATCTTCTTCCTGACATGTGTCCACAACAAACACGAATATAGGAGGAGAGGGAGCAGGCCGTGCAAGGCGGTATTCGATGGTGGTGCTGTTCGGGTGAAGCTCTGGTGGGATCGCATCTTGGGAGATGTCCTTATAGTGAGGAGGAAGAGCGTTTCTCTGAAGGCAGAAAGGGCATATCCACAGTCTCGCTCGCATATCGACTTGGCTATGCAGAGTTTAGTTGTCAGAATCCAAATGCACTACCGCGTCTAACGCACCAAAACGGGTTGAGTACTGCCCTGCAAGGCGCTTTGCAGGAAACGGGCTCATATTGTAACAATGGCGTATCTGTCTTCTCCTTCAAAGGTGTATAGAGGGCACCGATAGGAACTGAGGTACATTAGCCGGCAGCACTTAATATAGCAGCATCAAGATTCTCACCAACAAGCCGCGATGCTTCCTGTAAGAACACATGTGAGCTTTCCGTCATACTCAATATTCGAGGCACAACCCACCATGCGCGAGCTTGGGAATGTATTCCAACTCAGCCGAACGCCATCCCTATCCTCAATCTCACTCCACTGCCCCTTCAACGATTCGTAATCCATTTTCAAAAGAGGACCACCCACAGTTTGGCAATCCGGTAGGAGATCTTGGTGGGACAGAGGCGGTCCCACAACCGGATTTCGCAGCACTCGAAGGAGAAAATAGGGTGATGGCTTTAGGTGGATAAGCAATCAAAGGGTTTCTCCAAACACTCCTCTTAACGACAGCGAGGTTGCTAGGTAGAGCAGGCTTCAAGCAAGCTTGTATTTAAGAAACGTTCCAAAATGCGATGGAGTCCAAGCGGCCAGATTGAGGGTTGTGCCTAATAGAGTTTAGCGTAAATTCGGTTCTAACCTTCTACTGCAGCTCGAAATTTTTCTTTTCTTCTTTCCTTCAGACATCGCCAGCTTTACAAACACTACTATCGACAACCTCGATTTCCATATAATGAGGTTGTTTTCGCGCTGCGCGTAGAGGGAGCTTTACCCATGGCTGGGCGCCCGGTTTGGAAGGGTCGTTTCGACTTTTTTGAGACATTGGGAATCAGCAGAGGTTACATATTACGTCTCCATAGTCAATGTCGCGAGTCTAAGCTTAATTGTCTAGGATGACATTTACAGCATGATGGATACCAAGGACTCGAGACCACTCTAGGAACATCTTGTGATGTTGGAAGGAATCTCCTTAGATGTGCTCTTCCTGTTAAGACTCCTGTGTGGTATTCCTCGGGCTCTATTCCCACTATTAATTAATAAAGATCTTCTGAGTAGCATTTTTTTCTTACAACACATATTCTCTAGAACGGTTTAGTCCACTCTTACAATGGTGTTATTGTATTTTTTGGCCTCCTTAAAATTCCTCTTGGTTTTAATATTGCGCGTGATCACTGCATTCTCATGGCTCGTTATATAACTCATTCAATTGACTTCTATCTTTCAACCATTGTTGCTTGCGCCTAATACTTGTAAATCCTGTTTGATGTTCGTAAGCCGCTTTGGCCAGTATTCACAAACCCTCTGGGATTCGCTTCGCAATAGTCTCTCCACATGGGACTTCCTATTGTCGCTAGTCATGTTCCAGTATTCCAGAGAGCCGTTAATACACAATTATTAATAGTGATATCAATGCTGTCAATTGACATTAAAATATAATTGTTTCAATGGCTATTGTTGCGAAATCTACAAAACCGTGCTTCCGTCCCATTATCTCACACCCAGAACCCTTCCCGGTGGTACAGCAGCGCTAGCGCTGCTGAGCAGACCATTATTAACCCCCGCCTCATCCATATCACGCCCATAGCCTCCAGGGCAGAGGAGGAGGAGGTTGGTTTCAGGAGAGTGTGCAGCTCCTAGTCTCTCCTCGTAAGTTCACTGATTCAGCAATCCTGGATTATGACATTCGTTCTTATGATAGTCCTAGATGATGCTACCACGAGCGCCCCGGCTGCCGCTACTACGCCAGACCTCACTCCGCAGCGGCTCTCGAAAGGCCCTCCAAACTTCGATTACAACGTCAAACCCAAGTCTACTATTCCGAAGCTCATTGCCTCCTACGACATCCCGGAGATGGCCGCCTGGACGAGGGAGGAGAACGAGGCCCTAATTTACGAAGTAATTTGGAGCCTCTGCAATGCCCGCGCTGGTTGGGAGACTATCCAGCAGCTGTGAGAGAGGGTGTCGGACCGCTTGGCCAGGGTCCACAACGTGCATAAGACCTGACCGTCCATCTGCATTCAGTACACACGCCATTTGCGAAACATCTAGGGCTACGACGAGTGAAGAATGCCAAAGCCTCATAAAATGAGGACAAGTCTGCTGCCGGCGCAGCAAGGCGTAGAGAGGGAAGGAAAGGGGAAGGAAAAGCCCCTAGCGAGAAAGAGGAGGAGGGGAAGGGATGACTAGAACGGTGGAATACATCACAAAGTAAGCAAGACGGAGAAGAAAACTGGGAAGAAGACCGTGAAAGTGTGCACGAAGCAAGCACCGGTGAATATTAAGATGGAAGATGAAGATGAATAGCAGGATGAGGTTCAGCAGGTGACTAGAAGAGGAGGACCGCAAGCTTGCGTTGATGCTTCGAGCGCAGATAAATGTGTCGCGAAGACGCCGTTGAACCCTTTATCCGAATAGAGTAGCGTTTATGATTACCGTTGTCGTTAGAGTAAACCGTAGCATATCATAGATAACACCACGATTGAAACATCTGTGGGGCATGCTCAAGCTCAATCGGATAAACTTCGGTCCTAAATGTGAATATGCCGCCAAAGCCTCAGTAAAGTTCACGCATTTGTCTAGGCCAGCGCTTTTGACATCCCCCGGCCTTTACCTTTGATCTTCTGTCCTTTTCAACTTGTTTCCTTGGCAGAGGTCTTTGACGTCCACCCTCTATATCTCTACGTCAAAATGGACGCCGATATGGATATTGACATGGACATCGACCTCGATGTCGATCCGGAGATAGCCCAGCTCGAAGCTGAGGCCATGAGAATCGTACGTCGACCGATGCGCTGTAGAATCAGCAATTGCGATGCCAAAACGAAGCTGACCACTATACTCATAGGACGCTGAGACCAACGCATTTCAACAACAGAATAGCGCAAATAATACAACACTAGAAACCACTCAATCCGCAGCCGGTCCCGTTCCTGAAAAGGTCTACATTCAAGGCCTTGACAACTTGACTACGGCCGACGTCAAGAATTTCGCTTCAGAGCACTTTTCTCTAGACCGGTTCGATCGGATAGAATGGATCAATGATACCTCAGCCAATATTACCTACGAGACAGCCGACGCTGCACTTGAAGCCTTAAACGCATTCACAGACACCCAGGTTGTAGACCAGTCATACATCCCCCCTCTACAAGAGCGCAACGCGAAGAAGTTGTCTACACATCCCAACGCTGAGCTCAAAGTACGGCAAGCGACAACTAAGGACGTCAAGGCGCCTCGCGCGCACGAGGCGAGCCGCTTTTATCTTCTTAACCCTGATCAAGACCCGCGCGAGAGGGGAAGATCAACTAGAGGTCGCGGTGGACGGTCACGGGACGACAGAGGAGAGTACAGAAGGCGTCGCTTCGATGACCAGGAGCACAGGCGCCGCCGAAATGAGGATGATAATATGGCTTTCGATGTTAGAATGTATGATGATGACGCTGGGTCGGGTACGCGGAGTGGCTCCCGCGATGGATCACGACTTGGAAGGCGCGGTTCCCAATCCAGCCTTACGTCTTCCAGTGAGAGTGCCCGACGAAAGAGAGTTCGATTCAAGGCTAGGAAAGATGACCTGTTCGCCAACCGAAGGTCTGACGGCCGGTTACGAGACCGAAGTGCTTCTCCCGATCCGGATGGCGATGGACGGATGGGATTTGAAGAAGACGAGAATTCTACAAGGCGCCGGATACGACAAAGAAGCTTGACGCCACCGTCAATTCGACGGGAGCAGAAAAGCTCAACTCAAGATAATTCTATCAAGGAACTCTTTCCAGCGCAACGAACTCCCTCTGCATTGCTCTCCCCGCCAGCGACCAATGGAAAAGAGCTCTTCCCAAACAAGTCATCTCCAGCTAAACGAACCAAGGAGCTCTTTCCCCACAAAACATCTATCAGCAATCATCGCAGAACCGATGCGTTCGACGCTACTGACGAAACCGCTGACCTCTTCGCCACCGGTATGGCCGTTCCCTTCGTGGACGGATTGGGAGAACCAAGATCACGGGACCTGGCCGACAGAATCTCAAAGAAGTCATTGTCCTACGGAAGGCTAAACAATTGGCCAGACACTGCAGATACAGATGAGCAAGTGATGGAGCCGGGCGAGATTACCGTTCGTGGAACAGCACAGACAGAACAAGTTCCCGGTTTCTCAATTCGCGGGGCTGCTCACACTGCAGAATCAACTTCTGTCAAAGAGCTATTTCCCCTGAAGGCTGGAGCTAATCTTGGCAAGGAGCTCTTCGCAGAAAAGATTAAAGGACGTGGTGGGCCGCGTAGAAAGGCAGAGGACATGTTCTTCTGAGGCTAAACATGGGCAATTTGAGTTCTTGATAAGACTAATCTCCTACGGTGATAATTTTGGCATGGCGATGGTGGCAAAATCACGACTTTGGCGTTTGGGAATGGATTAATTTCTCGAGCCTGCTTTTCAGAAGATACCATTTTATTTCTACCCCATCTATTAACTGATGGGATTAAGTAGATAGCGCAGATAGGCTATCTAGGACGAACATTTCGTCAAACTGAGAATACATTCGGTCGAGCTGATGCCTCCCTTGAGAGGCAACGGAGACCTATTTAATCTTCCCCTCAACCACCATTTCCCTAATCGTATTAATCGACATGTCTACTGCCATTTTTGCCATCTATGAAATTAGTCAACGACAATGATTTCCCTTCAGGTGCGAAGACATACCTTTTTGAGTTTCTCATGCGTTTCCTTTGCTTCTACACTTCCCTCCTCAATTGTTGGATAGCGCCACTCGAACATATAGGTCATGTGAAGGGACTCATCCGTACCATCCGGACCGGCAGAAATGATGTTCCTAATGACTGCTCCATCTTCTTGATGAAAATCAACCTACATCATTAATTCAGCCCTACCCTCAGGCTAACCAAGTCACAAACGGAGACCGTCCTAAACCCCTCGACATCATCCGCCCAGCACCATCGTGCATACAGAAACATTAATCTCGGGACTTGCTCCGAGATTCACGTCTTGCCAAAAAGAGAGAGAAGTAAGACTCACCCAAGTCGGCTCATAACCCTTCACCACCTCCTTCTTGTTCGTGGCCACGCCCAGACCGTCCTTGAACGTGACTGCACGCGTGACAACGCCATCCTTATCCTCCAAAACCGTGCAGCTCGTGATGGCGGAAACGAATTCCTGTGCGAAGCGGATCTTCCGTTGCAAGCCTTGCCAAACCTGCGGGACAGTGAGCACGGGAGTCGTGTTGGGAGGGTTGATGGGGGCCGTATAGGCAAAATAGTAGGTAACCATTTTGGCCGATAGATAGATTGTTTGTCTGCAACTTAAAAATCAAAGCGGGGTGAATCTTGCGTTGTGCACGTCTAAATAGCGTTACATTATATACTCGGTAGTAGCTCTGCCGTTCGCTGCGGTCGCACGGTTCTCCACCGAGTCCGCCGGCTTCCAGACCCGGACGCTGTTGTGCAACGCGAGGCCGAGTCCTCATAATACCATGCTTTTGTCTGGTGTATCTGGTTCCCGTGCTTACGCCAATTATTGCACTACCTTGTCAATTGACAAATTGCGGGGTTGCGGCCACAAGACCGTGCGAGGATGCTGAATGGTTGCCTGTGATGCGCTCAACGATTCGTTCTAGATAATACCACATCTTATTAAAAATCTTTAACGAAAGGTCATTCCAAGGACGAAATCCTCTAACAACTCTGACGGAAAGGACCATTCTATGCGTATCCTGACGCTCCTCTAGCAAATCTAGCCCGCGCCGATGACTCTCCCTCCCCTAATTCCATCTTACCTTGCCAAGACGGCAGAACCCACAGCCCCCGAATTTTCAGGCTTCCTGCTTTCCAACTTCTAGTTCTTTGACTTCTTGGCTGGCCTGATCCGACTTTGTAGGATCAGCATCCTCCAGCGCCTTGTCGAGCTTCATTTTCTCTTCTTCCGTGGCATCGTTCACATGCACAGCAACCTCATCGCCAAAGTTCTTGGCAATTTCCTCCAGAGAAAGGCGAGCGGTTTCCGGGAAGAATAAATAGACAACTAAAGGATTGTTCAGCCGTGTTTCTCGCTTGGAATGTGCATTCAAGACTTACTCGGTATGAAGAAAATGCACCAGATGATGATTACCAAGTAATACTTCCATCCAACATTCGCAAACCCAATCGGAGCTGTCTCGAGCAAGATGATCGTTGCCGCGAACTGACCAAATAGCGAGAACCCCATTCCAATGGGTCGGATTTCCGTTGGGAAGATCTCGGAGACGTAAAGATACATTGTGGTATCGCAGAATGTGCCCTGGAAGGTGAGATACAAGAAGATGAAGAAAATGCCCATACCGTTGCCAGCTTTGTTGGTCGTCCCAGCGAATGAAGCGGTCATGGCTGCAAGAAGACTTGTGGTTAGTAGGCATCCTGCCAGACCGAACATGAACATGCCACGGCGAGAGTTGATCTTGTCGTGAAGCCAGGCACCACCAGGGTTGTATATCAGACCTATTTTGCATTATGAGATGGAAGTCGTCATAACTCAGGTTGGGTTTTCTTACCAGCTGTAGTGAGCCACAAAGCGCTCAGAAGAAGCGGCATGTGGCCGGTCTCGCCCAAGTTTGTGTACAAAATGACTGCATAGTTGTTCTACAAATCTTAATTAGTCTTCAAACTACGAAAGATAAGTATTCCTATTCGAGTGGACTTACAATAATGAGAGGGCCAGCGAATTCAGCACCCCTTAAGATATGAAATTAGCATCGCAGAAAGGGGGGTTAATCACAACCAGACGCGGATATGCGATGCGTACCATTGAGTCAAAAACCCAATAATCATGCGCTTCCTATAGCTTTTCTTCTTCCAGACCGCTGTCCAGATACCGTAACCGGTAGCGGCAAGTTTTGCAGCGTCGAGTTTCAGTTGCTCTTTGGTTTGGAAGAACTCTTCCTTGGCCACCAAATTGTGCGGGTCATCAGGCGACTCTCGGAGTTTTTGGAGAATAATCCAGGCCTCTTCGGTCCTACCTTTGGAAATCAACCACCTAGGAGACCGTGGCAGCCATGGTGAGCCTGCCAGCAGGATGAGGGGACTCAGAACCTGGAGACAGAGTGGGAATCTCCAAGCGAAGGACTCATTCACTTTTGTGGCGAAGTAACAGCCATAACCGACCCAGGCGGACAGCATATAGCCAAATACGAGGAAGATGGCGTGGTGTCCTACCAGCCAGCCGCGGACGAAAGGACTAGACATTTCTGAAAGATACATCGGGCATACCGTAACCAGAACGCCAATGCCCATCCCTGAGACGAAACGACCAGCTTGAAACATGCTGAGCCCAATTAGTCAAAGCCCTTTTTTGAAAATAGTGAATCACCCGTACCCAAGTGCTGCAGCTCCGCCCTGTAGAGTACCTCCAAGGATTGACAAAGCAGCGCCAAGTTGAATATTTACTTTTCTTCCAAACTTCTCACAAGACCACATCATGAAGAGGGCCCCGACAGCACCTCCAGCGCTGAAGAGGCCATTGGCCGTCCCAATAGCATGAGTGGTGGTCGTACTATATCCCGGCTCACCCTGGGTAGGAAGATTGAAATAGGAATACCACCCTGGCTGTCCAATTGTCGAACCTATAACACTAGCGCAGTATCCATATGTCTGTTCAAGTCAGCCCAGAGCTGTCACCTTTATCGAAAAGAAAATACAGGCTCGCGTACGAATGACCCAAGTGCAACAAAAACAGTTACAAGTCTATTGTACTTGCTGGTCTGAGACCCTGGTTTTCCTTTTCCCATCGCGAATGATTCAGAAAAACCTTGTACTCCTTTGACGTTCCGATACTAAAGGAAATACAAGGCGGAAGGGTGGTTTTTGGAGGCTGGTTCGCAGAATATGTTGAAAGATAAACAGAGCGCTAGGTCTACCCCAGACCGTAAAAGAGCGCTCGTGCAGTAGCCACCCAGCAAAGTGGATATGATCTTCCCATGCCCGACCCTCGCCGTCTTCCACATCCTATCATGATGCGATCCCGCGATACGGGTCCACGCCGAATACTCGGCAGTTTCATGCCGTTTGGCTCCAGTGATTGGGCATTCCGTCGTCTGCGGCTAGATGTAAAACTAATCGTATTTCTCTGCATGCGCAGAGGCCATTTAGGTGGGTACCAGGGCTGCAGTTCGCCTCAATATGAAGCTGCAGTCGGGGAGAGCGGAATTATCACTATTGATCGACGCTATGGCCTCCTGAAATGGATCGGCAAAAACGCTAGTGCCCGCAAGTTCACTGACTTGCCAAAACACAGCACTAACTCCGTCCCGAAGCTAGGAAGGGTACATCACCACCTCCCATGAAGCTTAACACAGAGAATCTCGCACAATGGTCGGCCAATCGTGCGCGCTGTGGTGGAATCTCTGCATTTAGAATACCACGTCTAATCCCTACGTAACTAAAAGCTTTGGAATTTGAGAACTGTGATAGGGCTAGTGGTGAGGCAAACCCCTGCGACGACAAGGTAGCAAGCCTTTTAACTACCAATCCCCTCTTCTTCCTTATTCATTCCATGTGATATCTTTCGTTTATGGTCCGATACAGCTTGTACGAGTTCCGGCTTCCCCCCTCCCCAACACCCAATTTCGCTAACAATTAGTCAAGTGCACTATCCAGCCTAGACACTGTGCACTTGTCAAAAAGACTGTGCCCTCGCAAGTAAGGTATGTGCACTTGCAAGAAAGGTAAAGTCTCTAATTTTTAAGCTTAATTGTAGAGGTAGACTTGAAATTCTCTAGTGTGCAAGAAAGCGAAATTAGGTGTTACGAGCGCACGCAGGGGGGAGAAGCCGGAGCTCGTACGGTAATTTGCGTCCTACCGGTATCGATAAGAACTAGCTAATTAGAGGAGCTGAATTTAGTGCCTGTACTCAGGAATTCAAAGCCTTTACGCACATACCACTTACAGATATCTATGTAACCATTCTTTCCACGCTTGCCGTACTGTCACTAACGAAGATTACCTCTAACAATCCCTAGTACTTGGTACCTTAGACTCCCCACGAGTATCTGTTATGTCTGCAAAATATCCTTTCGACATCCCCTTCGACGAGCTTCCAGACCGCAAACGTGTCTGGGTTGGTGAGCCAGGAAGTGCGGAAGAAGGCCTAGGGAAACTGGCAATCCTCACCCCAGACATCGTGTCCAAGGCAGCAGCGTCAGAAATCCGTACTGGGCGACGGGTGACGCTAGGGTGGGACCTCACGAAGCTCGAGGTCGCAGGGTTCAACAGGCAACCTTGTGAGCATCGCATCGTCCCGTTGCTAGACGGATTTGCATTTGACGACATCTACACGTTTAATCCACGTGCGTCGGCGAAAATCTTTCTCCCCACGACTCATCATCCTATCTCTGTTAGTGTAAGAGTGTAGCTACTGACAATCCACAAGAGCAGAGCAGCCAATGGGACGGCCTACGCCACTTTTCCCAGCCTGTCCCGGGCAAGCCCGCTACAGAGCGTGTCTTCTATGGTGGTACGACTGTAGCAGAGATACTGGACCGGAGTAACACGCGTATCGGGATGCAGCATTGGGCGAAAGAGGGGATAGCAGGGCGTGGTGTACTTATCGACTACGCTTCTTGGGCTGAAAAGAAGGGTATAGAGTATACGACTTTCTCGCCCCACGAAATCCGGCTCGAGGATATTCGAACTATCGCCAAGGAGTGTAATATCACTTTTCAAAAAGGTGACATTCTATTCATCCGACTTGGGGTGACGAAAGAGTGGGACACGATGACTCCGGCACAGAAGGACGCATATGCCACGAGCTCCAGCCCACAGCATGCGGGTGTAGAAGCAACTGAGGACGTACTGAGGTGGCTCTGGGATGAGGGGTTCGCGGCAGTGGCTGGAGATGCAATTAGCTGGGAGGTGAGTAGTTTCGATATCCTCCTAATAAAGAACCCCACAAGGAGAGGGACGGAAAGGATCAGGCGATGAGCAGTATCTAATATTCTTTATTCTGAAAGGTCTATCCACCAAGATCCCCAGACTTCTTGGTGCACGAGTATCTGCTTGCTGGTTGGGGCGTCCCGATCGGCGAATTGTTCGATCTTGAGGACCTCTCGAGGGTGTGTCGAGATTTGGGGCGCTGGAGCTTTTTTGTGACGTCGGTGCCTCTAAATATGCCTGGAGGTGTCTCATCACCGCCCAATTGCATGGCTATCTTCTAGATATGGTGCAGATAGATAAGTCAGAACTTACCGATACGTAACGAAATGAATACGGTTTATACGGGCTTCAGTGTCCCCCCTTGTGTGCGCGCGCAAAACACACAGCAATTTGGGTAATCACTAGTCAAGTGCACCATCCAGCGTAGATACTGTGCACTTGCCAAAAGAGCTGTGCACCCGCAAGAAAGGCAAAGCCTTTAATTTTTTAAGCTTAATTATAACAGCTAAACCCGAAATTCTCCAGTGCGTGCAAAGCGAAATTGGGGGACCCTGAAGCTCGTACAGGCTGTACCTAGCGAAGAGATAGAATTGCTGATCAGCACGACACCTGTAACACTAGAAAAGGAAAAAATATCAGCACGCGTCCAACATCACAGCCCATGTTAAACTCTTTTCATGGCTCCGCGTACCTGCAGCGTAACCTCCAGCCTACTCGGAAACTAATTCCCCAGAGAATCGTCCGCCAATTTACCAAACGTCGTAAAATGGTAACGACACCGTTACATGTCTAGGCACTCCGTGATTCCTGCTTTCCGCAACAAATTGGCAATCCAATAATGGGCGATCTGCTACAAGCTCGGCAGATCAAATTGGGCAGCTAGTGGAGCCTCTTTCGCCGGTAACCTTCGCGCACTGGCAAGGTCAATCGGATTGGGAGAAGCAAATCACCTCCTAACATCAAAAGCTTCGCCAAAAACTCTAATTCCGCCGATCCCTGCTGAGGACAGTATAACAACCAAGAAAGCGAGGCGAACTGGCAGCCATCCCCCGCATATTGAAAAAAGACAAGCCGGAGTCGAGTAAACATGTTATAACGAGATGTGATAGCACATGAATTACGTAAACGTAAAAAATTGTTTCTTGTCTACTTTGGGCCCATGAAGAGAGTTAGGATAGCCCGCAACCCCCCTGTAGGCTACATCGGCGATTCAAGCCCAGTGCCAATCCCGCGTCTAGATGTTGGCGCTGGGCGTACCCCGCTAGATACTTTACACATACCTTAGCAAGCACACCTGCAGTGGCTAGAGCGCGCGCACTGAAGTGAAGCGTTGCGCGACGTCGCGGTGAGACGCGACGGTTGCTTATCCTTTGCATAGATAGTTTGCGTCCGTAAAACTATGGTCCGTGCGCACCAATTAGATGGCTATATTCGTGGGCGATCAGGCGTTCTGCTATACGGTGTTCTCAAGCTCAGCGCACGGGCTACATTCGCATGGACTCTATCTATGCAAGGGATAGCGCGCGCAAAGCGTTTCAGGCTAGGTTCGCGAGGCCTGCGGAAGGCTTGAGGAGGGGGTGGCCGGCGACTCGGCCGCCAAGCCCGCTGCTCCCATTGGCAGCATTCTACGCCGGCGTGGCTGCCAAAGTTTTGACAGCGCTCAGGTTGGAGGTGCTCCCCCTGCGGGTCAGCTTCCGGTTGCCACCGCTTCGAATGACTCTTTCCTAAACCCAATGACCCCGTTTGCGGCTAGAGTAGTGCCTGGGTTCGCTGCACGTTTAGCTGACGACGATCATGATTGTCAGTCACAGGATACCTTTCCGGAATCGTCTCTCCAATGTTAGGCGCAAGGTACCCTCCCTGGATGTAGCAGGTTGTGGAGGCGGGTATAGGTGGGACGGGAACGAGAGAAATCGTAAAGGGAGAGCTGGGTAGATCTGATAGGAAAATAAAGTTCGATATATATATATATATCACGAGGTGAGGAACAGGACTGGGTTCATGTGGACGGGGACGTTTTGTGGCATTCATATCTACCTCTAAAGACCACTTCTGTTTTTGGTCCTGCCATTGTTGGCTGGCATTCTGCATGTTCAGGATTGTGTATTATTCACATTGTCGTTATATCTTGTTAATTCACTATGATCCTTCCTACAAACACCATCGAGGGTGCTCTTCCGCCTCCTCCGGGCATCATTCCGAACTTTGCCCATCCAGACAAGACGGTATGGACAGCAAGTGTTGTCACTCAGGCTCTGTGCTTAGTTATTGTCGGCGTGTTGATGGGATTAAGAATCTACGTGAGAACATCAGTAACGAACAATTTCGGGAAAGATGACTGTAGGTTCATACAGTTTCATATGGTTGGTTGAAAGATATTAACAATCGCCAATAGGGCTATGTATATTAGGCTGGGTACGAAAATGGCCTTCAGAATTCCACTCGACAGAATATTTTGACTAAAGGTGGATAACAGATCCTAGCCATTGGGTACTCCGTAACCGCTTTAATAAGTATAGTTTGATTCTGTGCAGCTGCCCATAGATTGCCAAACGCTAAGAATATTCAAGTGTGCCATTTCGGTGGTGGTATAAATCAGTGGGAAGTCCCCAAAAGCCAAATCGAGCCCTTCGGCAAAGTAAGCTACCTCACTACCAACAACGATCAGTCAAACTACTAATCCTATATAAGTCAGTATACGTTACGATGGTCCTGTATGGCCCTTGTGCGTTCTTCATTAAAACCTCGATCCTTATATTCCTCACCCGTGTCTTTGCGCCCTTCCGAAGAGCCGTAATAGGCATCTACATCTTTATCGGATTCATGCTTGCATATTACCTACCCGTTGTCATTATCAAGGCTATGATCTGCCGCCCTGTCAGATTATTCTGGGACCATGATGTTTCGGGCAAGTGCTTCAACCAGCGAGCACTCATCCTAGCCGATTCCGTCATTTCCGTCCTCTCAGATTTGATTATCTTTGCTGTCCCTCTTCCTTTGGCAAGCGATCTGAATATGCCACTCAAGAAGAAATTAAGAGTGGCGGCTATCTTCAGCGCAGGTGGCTTAGCCTGTGTTACAAGTATCATCCGTCTAGTTGATATTGTTCACAATGGAATGAGCCCAAACCAGACTCTGGTCTTCATGCGTGTTAACCTCTGGGGGTAGGCCAAGTGGTTTGTCCGGGTCTATGGCCTTTATTAACCGGTATACAGTATCGCTGAAGTCAACATCGGTCTCATCTGTGCTTGCTTGCCGGTGCTACCGGCATTCTACAAACATCATTTCGGAAACCAGTCTCAGAACACAAAGGGCTACGCAGGATATAACTCTACCGAAAGGAGTATCGAGATGATGGGGTCAAAGAGCAAGAAGAATGATGATCTGTCCAATACAAACAGTCCTGCCAATTACGGGTCAGAGGAGAACGTATTGATAACCGACAGGGCGCCGCATACTATACTTGAGAGGTCGGTTCATGGAAATTCAGAAGCTCAAACCAACACTCCAAGAAAAACGTCGGTGGATGACCAGCATACGATCATGAAGACGGTGGAAGTCCATCAAACCTTCCATTAGGCTGTCTATCGCGGGTTGGCGTGGTTGTAATGAGTCCTGCATTCTAGGCAAAGTAACGGTGATGATAGACCGATATAACATTCTCACGAGTCTCAAATTTTGTAATTTACCGATCTCCAGCCAAGATTGACTATTTATCCTTTGAGTCCTTAGAAGATCGCTATACTAATCCTTCCACCGAAAGGGTTCCGGTCTTAGTGATCATATATTCAGCAACAGCAACGTCTTTCCCAGACTCTTTGCCGTAACCCGATTCTTTAATTCCACCGAAAGGTGACTCTGCAGCTGAAGAATTACCTATTTGAAATGTTAGTACCAACAGCTGTCAAATCACAGCCTGACTAACCTGTGTTCAACCCAACCATTCCTGCCTCGAGGTTCTCGAAAAGCCTCCATGTCCGATCCACGTTTTTCGTGAAGCAATACGAAGCGAGACCCATGCTCGTATCATTCGCTGCTTTAACAGCTTCATCTTCCGTCTCGAATTTGATAAAAGTGCAGATTGGTGCGAAAATCTCCTCCTTCGCGATTTGCATCTCCGGGGTAATGCCAGTGATGACTGTCGGCTCGAAGAAGTATCCGTTGCTGTTCGAGACCTTGTTACCACCCATAAGAATATTAGCACCTTTCGCCTTTGCATCCTCGACAAGTGAGAGAGCTTTGTCGACACTCCGCGGGGTAGTTACGGGTCCCATGGTTGTCGCCTTTTCAGCTCCATGTCCTACAACCAATTTTTTGGTCTCCACATTCCATCTCTCAACGAACTTGTCGAAGATACCAGCTTGGACGTAAACACGGTTCGCCGTAACACATGCTTGACCAGCGTGCCGCCATTTCAAAGCGAAAAGTTGACCCATTGCCTGATCAATGCTTGCATCGTCGAATATCAGGAATGGACAATTGCCTCCAAGCTCCAGCGTGACCTTCTTGAGACCATCCGAGCAAAGCCTGGCTACAAGTTTCCCTACTCTGGTCGAGCCGGTGAAAGTAACCTTTTTCACGAGAGGGTGCCGACAAAGTGCTTCGCTCAGCTCTGGGGTTTTGTCGAGATCGGTAGTGAGAACATTTAGTGTACCTTTCGGGAAACCTGCTTTATCTGCGAGGTAGGCAAGAGCTAGACAAGTGATCGGAGTCTCTGGCGATGGTTTAACAACCATGGTGCACCCTGCCGCAAGTGCGGCACCGGCCTTCCTCAAAACCATAGCAATCGGGAAATTCCAGGGAACTAGAGCGGCTGCTACGCCAACGGGCTGCTTGATAGTAAATACTCGACGGTCCGGTGCGGCGGGAGTAAAAACTGTCCCTTGGATCCGTTCTGCTTCACCTGCAAACCACCAAGTAAATCCGGTTGAGTAGTCCAATTCTCCATATGCCTCTGCGCGTGGTTTCCCAGTCTCGTAGACTAAAAGAGTTGCCAGGTCTTCGCGATGCTCGCGAATAAGAGAATCCCATTTGAACAGCATTTGCGCTCGAGCCCGTGGACTTAGTTTCTTGTATCCTTGGAAGCATTCGTAGGAGCTTTTAACAGCATTGTCGACATCAGAAGCATCATTGGTAGGGCATTCAGCCCATACATTCCCAGTTCCGGGATCTTCACAGCATCTATCAGTCTTGATTGAACATCGCCTTTCGCTCCGATGGTACGGAAAACTAACCGACGACTTCAAATGACTTTCCTGAATTGGAATTTACCCATTCTCCATGAATAAAGGACTGCGTGTGGAAGATCTCTGGTTTATTGAGCTGAGAAAGGAGGGTTAATCAGCATGTGATTATGGAACAGAGAAGTGAAAATGATGTACTATCTTACTTGGAACGGTAGCTCGTGCTTTGTAGTCATGGCGACTTAGGACGCTCAATAGCTACTTGATAATCTTACGGTCTTTTAGAGATTTATAGCGTGTTTGATTATAGAATGAAGACTATCTTTGGGGTCAAGTCTCCCAGCCCAACGCAATTTGACAAAGCCCGAATGGTCAGACGAATGCTAGGTCAAACTTGCGATATGACTGCCTCGGCTAAGATGGCGATGATCTACTTACGTGCAGCTTGACCGTCCTCTACAAAAGCGTACTGCGAGTGCTGAAGAAATTCAATAATGCATAAAAAAGGCGCATCCGAAATCGGCATTTTTTAAGTTGCGCATCGCAGACAGCAGCAGACATGCCAATCATTACATACCCCGCACATATCTTACGACACCACGGTTACATTCAACGGTCTTTTGTGGTGCCAGGTGGAGGTCGGTTGTCAGGGGTTCTGATGCGGGGCGGCTTGCATCTCGTTGGAAGTGCGTGTTGATCGTGCGGATCAAACTGCGCGGAATTATACCTTTTCTGTATAGAATTATACCCAAAATAGGTATAAATACGTTAAAATGGTCGTGCTTAGTACTTAAAAGACATGAAATTATGCCGTTTAATCGCCAAGACCAAGATGTAAAGAGGCGGTGTGAATCGGCTTGAAAGTCGTTCCCAAACACTACGTCAAACCCCTCCATTCCCCCCTACCCCACATTTGTAACCGGCCCTTGATCCGCACAATTCTTGAGGTGCAGTTAATTGGCTGTTCCTTCATGGTGCTACTACCTTGTTCCACTGGTTAGGTAACCTAATGCCCGTCCTAGAGCTATCCGGATGTGCAGATCAAGCCCTCGTTGCCATGCCGCTGCACGAGAAAAGTTTACTTCTACCGATCGAGGTATCATTAATACCCATTGGGGTAGAGAAGCTCGGTTTGCCCACACCTGCCCGCTGATGCACCCTTAAAAGCTACATAACCTCTATCATGGCATCAAGGGGACGACTGGAGGGCAAAGTTGCCATTGTTACAGGTCTGTATATCTCTACTTAATTCCTATTTCTCCACCGCAGCTTGCTGAAGTTACTCACTCTCTTAGGCGCTGGCTCTGGCTTTGGAGCGGCAATAGCGAAGCGATTTGCCAAGGAAGGCGCCAAAGTCCTCGTTTGCGATATCAATGCAGATGGCGGCCAAAAGACAGTCTCCGAAATATCATCACATATGTCCTTCCATAAAATGGACGTGACCAAAGCATCAGATTGGAAAGAGACAATAGACGCAGCGGTCAAGCAATTCGGGAAGGTTGATATTCTGGTCAACAATGCCGGCACGACGTATAAGAACAAGCCTACTATCGACGTCACAGAAGATGAATTCCAGCGCGTATTCGACGTTAACGTTAAAGGTATATACCTGGGCTGCAATGCCTTTATACCTCAAGCCATCAACCGGAAAGAGGGTGGAGTCATCATCAACATCGCTTCTGTTGGAGCTACAAGGCCGAGACCAGGACTCGTGTGGTATAATGCATCAAAGGGTGCGATATGGAATGTATGGTGCCTTAATGTCTTCTCGAGGATTTTTCCGGTATATTATATGTTCCTGCAAGACTAACACAAGTATACAGGCCACGAAAGGTCTCGCAGCTGAGTACGGCCCTCACCAAATCCGTGTGAACAGCATCTGCCCCCTCGTTACTGCTACCGGCCTTTTCTCGTCCTTCACCGGCGTGGAGGACACACCCGAGAACCGACAGAAGTTCACCTTTAACGTGCCAATGGGCCGCATCGGCGAGGTCGAGGATGTTGCCTCTGCATGTCTATTTATGGCGAGCGATGAGGCTGGATTTATTACTGGCATAAATTTAGAGGTTGATGGAGGGCGGTGTATCTAGGACACAAGTAATCATATCATCTTGCATTCGAATATATCAATGTCGCCATACTCTGAAGCATTATCTCCTAAAGCCAGCTAAGCCGACAGCGTCTTGCATTGTCAACAGGTGCTTCAGTCTTTATACATGACGGGTCATTGTGATGGAATATTTAAGATATTTCAAAAGCCTATAAGAAGCGTCTTTACTCATATTTCCACCTCATAGCTTTACTAGTGAAACAAACAGAGTTCGCATTGGATGTCTTTGAAGACGTGCAACATCGTAACGCCCATTCCTATCCCGCAAGAACCCTCTGATATTTGCTTCGACATATTTCGTAAATGTGTTGAATGAGTGTACAATGACCTTCACAATACTCTTCACTTCTCCTGAAATCTCCTAGAACCAGAGGCTCTCTTACTCATCTCACACACAATCCAACAAAGACCTTTTTCCTTTGCCATGTTGCGGCTTCTCGAAGGCACGAAACACTTGTCTTGGGTACTAATATCTAGGACTGTACGATTTTCGGCCTTACCCCTGATTGCCATCAATAGCCAACTGGCCATCGCGCGGACCTTATCCGAATATGCAGGGATGTCTTTCAAGTCTTTCAAAAGACCGGCTCTCCCGTATAAACTCAAGAGTAGTTCTGTTATAATAGCGATTTCGTCTTTCGTAAAGTTTCTTTGGTAATGAGAATACTGCTGAAGCGTTTTCTACGAACCAACGACATACCCGTTCTTTTCACGTGATTTCTAAATTGTATTAGTGTATTCTTAAGCACAACAAAATATGTGAACAAGCCGAGCCCCTAGATAGATCAATCAACAAAAAAACACTTGGTACCACACTGTGGATGTACGCCTACCCCCCCCTTACCAACAGAATGTTTTATGTATTAGCGCGGTTCATACTTTCGTCTAAAAGTTGGTCATGTATCTTATAAATTCTTACACCTATCAAGCAATTTTAGAGCCTATAGCCGGTGCTCTACTAATCTAGATTGTGGTCCTACCGCGAGTCAGAGAGTACGTCTAATTAAAATTGAGTTAATGTAACTTCCCACTTACAAAGACATTGTAGCTGCAAACAGCTTTAGTAAATTATAAGTTACTTCACTTCAATACTTTCCATAAAACAGTAGATAAAGTACAGAGGGAAAAGCTTCTATGCCCATCTATCATAGCGAGTATCCCGCATTCAAGCGCTTTCGTGGTCAAAATGCCCTGCCATCTATATAGTACACGGACAAGTAATACATACAGAAGAAACCTTAAAATCATAAACTACCATACTTCCTGTCGGTATGGATCATTCTTAGGGTACACATTCTTCTTGGTGGGCTGGGGGGCTCCATGCTCTTCCTCCTTTTCCATCAAATCCTCCATCTTTGATACCAGTTCCTCCAGCTCCTCTTTGCCTCCCGGCCTGTATCTTGTGACCTTCTCAATATTCGCCGCTGTGACCTCGTTGACTTTACGGCCTTCATCCCTAAAGCGTGCTAATGTACGCGCTGTCATGGCGAATCGCATATCCTTTGGCCCATCAACTAGCTCCAGTATTGCGGAAGGCGCCTGATCTTCTTTTAGAGGTTCAATTCGGAGCACCCGAGTATAGCCTCCTGGTCGGTCGGCATAGCGCTCTCGTATTGGTCCAAAAAGCTTAGGGATGAGTTCGAGTGGTTTCTGCAACATCAAAGCAAAGCGATCAGCGTTCGCTATTAATTATACATATTATTCATCACCTCTAGAACAGCATAGATCCCGTACATAAAATATCTGGTGTGCTCTCCTGCGCGAGGCCTCCGTGTTCCGTTTTCCCAATGTGACGAGCTTCTCTGCCAGCCGTTGCGCTTCTTTCGCCTTGTGCCATGTCGTGGATATTGATTCCTTTTCGAAAAGAGATGTGACGAGATTTCGGAGGAGCGCTTGTCGATGTGAAGATTTGCGGCTTAGATGGCGGTATTTGACGGCTCCGCCAGCCATGATGGAATCTTAGAAAATAATGGGAGGGAATAAATTGGCAAAGCTAAGAATCCTTTCGAATAAGTAATTGGAGTCCTCGGATATAGCTCAATGGACTCAATGCAGCATATAAGTCACTTAATCGTGCTCCTGGCCATCTCATCGGTTCATTCATGAAAAAGCTTGGATCAATTCTCGCCGTTGGAAAATCAAGCCCTCCTAAGCCGAATCATGTGACAGAACATTAAAAGCAGGCACTTTATCTAAGTCACGGAGAAACGCGTAAAGTGACCCGGCGCGCGTTTCCTGTCAATAAAACTGCAACCCCTCTGTTTTACACCACAAACACACCCATACCACCACCCACTTGTCTTCTAATATACTCCGAACTCTTTCATCATGTATGTTTTTAAGCGAGGTAAGTAAAGCAATCGTGCCTTTCTTTTATTATCCAGAGACGCAAGACTGACGGGTAAACTCTTTAGATGGCCGCAAAGAGAGGGTTCAGTTCGACAAGATCACTGCCCGCGTCTCCAGGCTATGCTATGGCTTGGATCCTGAGCATATCGATGCTGCCGCAATCACCCAGAAGGTCATCTCTGGTGTGTATCAAGGCGTGACGACCGTGGAGCTAGATAACTTGGTAAATTTGTCTTCGGGATTCTTAACGCGTTTGATCGTTCAATTAATGCTAACAACCACGCTAATCATAGGCCGCTGAGACAGCAGCATATATGACTGTTACACATCCTGACTATGCAATCCTCGCAGCTCGCATTGCTGTCTCCAACCTTCACAAGCAGACAAAGAAGCAATTCTCGGCTGTGATATCCGACCTACACCACTACATCAATCCCAAGAACAAGAAGCACTCGCCTATGATTTCGAAGGAAACATACGATATTGTCATGAAACATGCGGAAGATTTGAACTCCGCCATTGTTTACGACCGAGACTTCAACTACCAGTTCTTTGGATTTAAGACACTCGAACGATCATATCTCCTCCGAATTAATGGCAAGACTGCCGAGCGCCCACAGCACATGCTCATGCGTGTTGCTGTTGGCATCCATGGCGAAGATATTGAGAAGGCACTAGAGACATATAATTATATGTCCAACAAATACTTTACTCATGCCTCGCCCACACTTTTCAACGCCGGCACTCCCTCTCCACAGATGTCATCATGCTTCCTCATCGACATGAAGGAAGACAGCATCGAGGGCATTTATGACACACTGAAAACGTGTGCCATGATCTCCAAAACCGCTGGCGGTATTGGTTTGAATGTCCACCGTATTCGTGCTACTGGCTCATATATTGGTGGAACGAATGGCACATCGAACGGCCTCATACCAATGCTACGAGTCTATAACAACACTGCTCGCTATGTCGACCAGGGTGGAAATAAGCGGCCTGGTGCCTTTGCCATGTACCTCGAGCCATGGCATGCCGATGTCTTCGGCTTTCTTGACCTCCGAAAGAATCACGGCAAAGAGGAAGTTCGTGCCCGAGACCTGTTCTATGCCTTGTGGATTCCAGATCTCTTCATGAAACGAGTCGAGCAAAATGGTGACTGGACACTCTTCTGTCCTAACGAAGCTCCTGGCTTGGCAGACGTCTATGGCGATGAGTTTGAGGAATTGTATCACAGGTAAAAGCTCCTAATTTTGTTTGATAACCTGCAAAATCTAACCGATGTGATTAGATACGAACAAGAGGGCCGGGGTCGTGAGACAGTTCGCGCTCAGAAGCTTTGGTACGCCATTCTCGAGGCTCAGACCGAGACTGGCAACCCGTATATGCTCTACAAAGATGCCTGCAACCGGAAGAGCAACCAGAAGAACCTGGGAACTATTCGCAGTTCCAATCTTTGCACCGAAATCATCGAATATACCGCACCTGATGAAGTGGCTGTGTGCAATCTCGCTTCTCTTGCCCTCCCGTCCTTCGTGAACTACAATCGTGGAGAATACGATTTCGCCAAACTACACGAAGTGACCCAAATCGTGACTCGTAATCTCAATAAGATCATCGAAGTCAACCACTACCCTGTTGAAGAAGCTCGCCGCAGCAACTTCCGTCACCGGCCCGTTGGCCTCGGTGTCCAAGGTCTGGCCGATGCCTTCCTTGCTCTTCGACTTCCCTTCGATTCTCCAGAGGCTAAGAAGCTTAACATTCAAATCTTCGAGACCATCTACCACGCTGCGCTTACCGCATCCTGCGAGCTTGCCAAAGAACTTGGTACTTATGCTACCTATGAAGGCTCTCCTGTTTCTCAAGGCATCCTCCAATATGACATGTGGAATGTCACCCCCACCGACCTTTGGGATTGGGATTCACTCAAGGCATCAATCGCCCAATATGGTGTCCGCAACTCCCTCCTCGTTGCGCCCATGCCCACTGCTTCCACCTCACAGATTCTGGGCAATAACGAATGCTTCGAGCCTTACACCTCAAACATCTACTCTCGCCGTGTGCTAGCCGGTGAATTTCAAGTTGTGAACCCGTGGCTTCTCAAAGACCTTGTTGACATGGGTCTTTGGTCCGACAACATGAAGAACCGCATCATAGCTGACGGCGGTTCTATCCAGCGAATTCCAAACATTCCTGACGAAATCAAAGCTCTCTACAAGACAGTTTGGGAAATTTCCCAGCGCACCATTATTCAAATGGCTGCCGACCGTGGTGCCTTCATCGATCAATCTCAATCCCTCAACATTCACATGAAGGAGCCCACCATGGGCAAGATCACCAGCATGCACTTCGCTGGATGGAAGTTGGGCCTGAAGACTGGCATGTACTACCTACGGACCATGGCCGCGTCTGCCCCTATCCAGTTCACTGTCGATCAGGAAGCGCTTAAGGTCGCCGACACAAACGTCGCACGCTCCCTTGGAACAGGAAAGAAGCGGAATATGCCAACTGGTAGCTACTCCAGCTCACCTTCTCCCTCCGCTGTTCCGCGACCAATGTATATGGCTAAGACGCCTAATGGTGCCGGAGCAAGCAACCCTACACCACATGACATCCCTACTCCTTCGAATACACCTCCCCCTACAGGTGATGCAAAGCGGCTATCAACCGGTACGCCGAAGAAAGAGGCAAGTGCCATCGCGGCGAAGCCTTTCAAGGCAGACGTAGAGGAGGGTGAAAGTCCGAAGCTACTAAGTACTGATCCAGAGAGCAAACCTGTACTTGAGGAACTTCCTGAGGCTGCAATCAGGCAGGAAGAGGACAAAGAAGAAGAGAGCGGGGCCCGAGAGGAGGATATCTATGCAGACAAAGTTCTCCAGTGCTCGATTGAGAATAAGGAGGCTTGTGTTATGTGCAGTGGATAGTATCTTTCACTTTAGGAAGGTGGGGCGCAGGGTGAGATAGGATATGCGTCCTACCTAGATGCTAGACGGGTGAGCGGGCAACTGCTTTCTCCTTGTCTATGTTGGTTTTATGTATTACGAGCGTGTTCTGTTTGGCTTGGAGGATGGTACCAACGGCATAATAATGGTCATTTTTACTTTCTTAGTTTTATCACAGCCATATAGATCAGTCTTGTTTTTGTAGGGATATAGCTAGTGCGAAAAGCTGCTTCTATATCCTATGTGCCATTGACAAATCCCTACGCTCAACGGAACAAGACAGCATGCTTCTATTACCATGCTACGCAGGCTTTGGACTAGCTTCTGAAGAACTTTAGAGTACCTCGACTAGTATGATTTCTTTAATAGGTTAAGGTTTCCTAGAGACTGCTTTCAGGATCTGCTGAAGTGGTTGCAGCCATTCCCATTAGCATAATAGATTAATACAAAATCCACCTTAATTTGCTCGTTTGTTTCGACATCCACTTCCTATAAACAGAATCCAGGCTTAATAGCTTTATATAGTGTCGAACGGAAACACCGGGTCAGGAACGAACTCGTGTGTAAATTGATCTATGAAGAAAAAGAGACTATATACAAGAGGTGGGTGAGTCATAGATACCCCTGATCTAACCCTAACACAGTGGCGATCGACATAACTCTCAAAGATTAGGGCCTACCATCGAATTTAATCAGGCTTGAACGAAATCTACTTTGTTCCTTGATTGCAGATTACTACATTTTTGGTCCTACAATGGCCCTTCAGTATCTTATCTTGTTTGAGTCTCAATAGTCCCCTTCCGTTCTATTTCCTGTGTACTTCGCCTTTCAGTCCCGGGCCGTCCCAGCCCAATCCCGCTACTACAAGCCACCACACCTCTTGCGTGCCATCTTATGAATGATACCTTGACGTATACCTTAAAATCTCTGGACACTGCTTACCTGCGGAAATCCCACCCTATCTAGGTCGATCCTCGAAAACTGCCGAATCACTGCCACACTGGTTCTGTAGTCCGGCCACCCTAGGGCCATCAAGCTCATCTCATTCACACTGGATATACGATTGAAGGCAGGGGTTGGGTCCAATACGGCTTGCCGAAAGTTATGTGCCAGCTGAGACAGAATACACCAATAAGCCGAAATTGATACACTATAGTCACTCGATAATCATTACCAATCCATGAGGATCATGCGGGTCTAGTATTAGGCATTGTGAGGTGAACAAAGTCGCTCTTTATGTGCGAGAAGTTGGAGATTGTAGGTAGAACAATGCGTAGCATTTCTCTGCTTCTGGGAAGGATCATAGCCAACCGACATTGGCGAGTTTTCTACGCCGTTTGGCCTTACAAGCTCCAATTTCCTCCACGGCGAGATTTAGGCTACACCGTGCAGCCCAATTGAGAGACTCATTGTGTATGGGACATCGTAGAAGCGTGGTAGCGAATGCCCGGTTTCTGGTTGCTTTCATCGAAAACTGTAGCCCTTGCTGGGGAATATCACCCACTAGGGTGGGAATTGTCTGTGGGTGCACAAGCTCCTCAATTGGCCCACAAACACTTGTATGGGTATTCTCCTTTCGCCATGGTATGTTTGGCGGGGTGTGTTAGTAGCAGGAACGTAAAACTACTCCAATTGGTAGTGTATATATAGGTGCAGATGAGATTTGGCCTACAGGGAGTGTCACGATTCAGAAACAAATCGCTACTTAAGGCTTGTCATGCTGCCGAGCTTGTGCGCGTCCTCACCGCAAGAATAAACTCCACAAATTGAGCACAAGTTTGAGACTTGGTTTGTCCAACCTTATTGTGTATTTACTTCGGAGGAAGTCAAGCGTGGGTCACCCATGGAACAACGTATACTTTTCGGAAGCAGTGATCCTTTAAGCAACTTATCAAAAAGAATCAGCAGAACACACAGGGAGACGAAGTGGGAAGAGAGGAGGAGTCAGGGTTGAGAATAAGTTCGTTGACGTCAAGCGGAAAATCGCGCAGGGGTTCACATAGCCGAGGAACACTTGACCAACCAGAGATAGGCTTTGCACATCATCTCTAAAAGCCTTGGAGGTGGGGAATCACAAGGAAAACTCTTAGATCATGGTATTGATAATGTAATAGTCCGTGGCGTTCGTAACTAAGTATAGAGTATCTACAATACATTCGACCTTAAACCCCCCAAACCAAAACTTAAAATCGGTATCTCAAGAATCCAACCCTTTGGACCATTTAATCGTGGCTCTTCTAATTTACAAAGCATTCACCACCAATCGCCCTGGTCAAACATAGCAGCAGCAACCTTCTTGAAGCCCGCAACGTTGGCACCAGCAACGAGAGACGGGAATTCGCCCTCAGCAGGGGTGATGTACTCCTTAGCAGTCTCAAGGCAGTTCTCGAAGCATGCCTTCATGATACCCTTGAGCTTCTCGTCAACCTCCTCGGACGTCCACTTTAGACGCTGAGAGTTCTGTGCCATTTCGAGACCGGAGACGGCAACACCACCAGCGTTGGCGGCTTTGCCGGGCCCGTACCAGATGGACTCGCCCTTCTTCTCATTCCGATGTGCTTCGAATGTGTTAATGGCTTCTTGCGTGCAGCCCATGTTGCTACCCTCGGCAATGAACTTGGCACCGGATTCGATGAGGGCCTGGGCCTCGTCGCCGGAGACCTCATTCTGGGTTGCGCAGGGAAGAGCGACGTCGACCTTGCCGACCTCCTTCCACGGCCGGGCACCGTCGACATACCTGAAGTCTGTCTTGAGGTCGGTGAGCGACTTGCGGGCAACCTTGAGCCTGGCGATGTTCTCGACAATCTCGGGGGTGAAGCCAGCCTCGTCAGTGGCGATGAGAGCGCCCTTGCTGTCAGAGAGTGAGACGACAATGCCACCAAGCTCGATGACCTTTAGGGCAGCATATTGGGCAACGTTTCCGGAGCCAGAAATGGCGACCCTTTTGCCCTTGAAGGATTCCTTGCCGCCGGAAGCATATTGGATCATGTGCTCGACATACTACAATCAATATTAATTCTGACACTTTGATGTTCGTGGTTGCCTTTTTTTTTGTAGCGCATATGTAGCACTTACGTAGATAAGGCCGTAGCCGGTGGCCTCGGGCCTAATCAAGCTACCACCCCAGGTTCCACCCTTGCCGGTCAGGACCCCTTCCCACTTATTTTTCTCCGCACGATAGGTACCGAATAGCCAGCCGATCTCACGGCCCGAGACGCCAATGTCACCGGCGGGAACATCGGTATCCGCGCCAATGTGCTTGTTTAGCTCGCGCATGAAAGCGACACAGAACTTCCGGATCTCGTTATCAGACTTGCCCTTGGGGTCGAAGTCGGCACCACCCTTACCACCGCCCATGTTGACTAAATAACGTTAGTTCTTTTGTTTCGACCGTTTTCGGATACTCTCCGGAAATGATGTTCTCCTAGGATTAAGTGGGGCAAGGAGACGGTCGAGAACTCACGTCCAGTGAGAGCATTCTTGAAAATTTGCTCGAAGCCTAAGAACTTCAGGATAGAGAGATTGACAGACGGGTGGAACCGGAGACCGCCCTTGTACGGGCCGAGAGCTGAGTTGAATTGTACGCGGTATCCACGGTTCACGCAGCATTCACCCTTGTCGTTCTCCCAAGTGACGCGAAACTGTATGACTCGCTCTGGAATTGAGGCAACCTGGAGAGCCTTTTTGTACTCAGGTTTCTTCTCGAAGAGGGTTGAGTGCTCCAAGGTGGAGACAAGCTCTGTGGAACTTCTATCAGCTCCAAAGTCCCAATTCTAACTTGATAACATTGATACTGAGGAGTATAGCTAGTGCTGACATCGGATAGAGAGAAGGGAAAGCTTACCTCTGTAGGCCTGCTCGAACTCTGGTTCAGATGCCATTGCAAAAGGGTATTATGGAGTTACTTGGTTGAAGACGGGTTGGAAGCGTGTAGGAGAGCTACTGGAAGGTATCTGAGGACTGAGAAGAGGGGGAGAGTAGAGAGAAATAAATACTGGAGCTCGTCGCTGGCGGGGTCGAGTACTCTCATACTGCTCTGAGAGAAAAGCAAAGCTAGGCACGCGGGTATACTTTGTTCAAGGGCCAGATTGTCGCGCTGTGTTGCAGGATTAGACGGGCAAGTTGGGAAGCCAGGCAGGCCATTGGCCGCCCAAGGTCGAGCCGATGCTCCAAATTCACTGTGATGCAAACCATGGTGTAGCTCTAAGAGAGATAAGACGCACCTCCAATCATGATGGCTGATTGGCTGTCACGTGATGCAGCGTGGGCTTTCGGCAGAGCTGCTTGGGGGAACGAATTTTCAATTGCTCAGCGTCATCGGCCACCACCGCGTCGTTTAACTTACGTACAGTAGGGCCACTGTACAAGGCTGTGCGGGATGGTGGGACGTGCGTATGCAGCCTGCATGGTCGCAACGTGAAAGCGAGCCCACACTCCAAAACGCGCGACTTCTGGCCGCGAAGAAATTTTCTTCATCCCAACTTGGGTTAAAGCAGTCCGCAAACCCCTCCCGAGGTCACCAGCCCTGCCCGACTGCCAAGCCCACCTGCAGCCACGCCCGTTCACCCCACAAACTTCTGACAATTTGCTTCCCACCACCCCCACGGTTCCTGTAATTCCCTCTGACACACTGCCCATCACGGGCAGTCCGTCGGATCCCAGTCTACAAATTTTCGTCAGAAGAGATGAAAGCTTTTACCCGCCTGCCTTTGCATCCTGTACTCAATTCCACTGCCATTACCGTCGTCTAGGCGGGAGCAGCTTACCGGTGACTAGGTATTCGTCCAAGCCGCCCATCGTCTTCATGTCGCCCTCCTCGATTTGAAAGCCATCCACGTTCCCATTCTCCACAATCCTCTCCTTCCTCACGCTCTTCGGCAGCGGGACGTATCCATGCTGCAGACTCCAACGAATCAATAGCTGCCCTGGCGTGCAGGAATACTTCTTGGAGAGTGAGGCAATCGTGGGGTATTTCATGCGAAGTGCTCGCACGAGAGGGGCATAGGCTTCAATGGCAATGCCATGTTCCTGACAGAAGTTTACAATGTCAGTGCGGGTGTTAAAGGGATGGACTTCTATTTGGTTAACGGCAGGGCTGGGAGGCAATAAGCTCTTGGAGCTAGTAATCGTCAGCCAGCCACATATGGCAAATATACAGAGGGCTCCTTAAAGCCTTACGTGTTTGACCCCGTAGTTACTAACACCACCAATCTTGATTTCGCCGTCGTGGATCGCGTCCCCAACGGCACGCCAGCTCTCCAGCCTCGCGCGTTTGCCACCATAGGGGGAATGCAGGAGGAACAAATCAGTGTATCCCAAGCCGCACGTCTTGATGGATTGCTTGATAGACTTCCGAGCAGCATCGTACGATGAATTTGAAGCTAACTTAGAAGTGAAGTGGATATCTTCACGAGCCAGACCCGCGCTGTTCGCCTCACTAGACAGGAACGCCAAAATGGCCTGTCCAGACTCTCTCTCGTTGTGATACATTTGTGCAGAATCAATTCTACTCGTGGAATCGTTAATCGTGCTGTAAGAGCTTGCATAACTGTGCGCCCACGTACCCTCGATATCCGGCCTGCGGCTGTAAGATACGTTCTAGCTGTAAGTAGAGATGAGGAACATGCGTACTTCCAAAGCCCAGCGCACCGCTTGGGATGTCTCATGACCCTGAGTTAGGTACACGCCGAGGTGTATCTGTGGCATTGAGAGGCCATTGGCCAACTAGGTGCAGTCAATGGGGGTTGCATCTCGGTGTAACTTGCAGAGACGGGACCTGCCTTGATCCAGGAAGCCAACGAGGAGGGCTGTTGGGCCATCGTTACAGTCGGAGTCCAGAGATCTCAATATCGGGCGACGGTGGCTATGCAACGGAGCAGAATTAGAGATTAGGTTGTGGCAGGTCCGTGGCAGGTCCGTGGCAGGCCCCGCAGTAGCGAGCTACGGAGTCCACCGTGAGAGATCCAAGAAAATACGATATGCTCGGATAGTCGACCTATGACGTATGTGCCATGTGTTCATCGCTTGGACGCCGGCAGAATCTCCGGCTACGACACTGCGACCCAGCGATCCAGCGATCCAGGTGCACGGTTAGAAGGCAAAATGTCTTGCAGGCGTGCAAGCCTTATAGGCCTAAAACACGCGTCGCAGAGTGTTAATGGCTGAGCAGCACTTTAGCACTTTGATCGTCTTAGCTGAACTATTGAAAGTAGGGGCGTTTCAGACAGCTGTGGCTGGGGTGACGTATAGGACTCCGCATGGATTCCGTATCCAAAGTCATCCACAGCGCCGACGAAATAATTGATGCATCTGCGAGGGGCTTCATGCATGCGCAGCATGTACCCTTTGGCCTGTTTGCCGACGCTTCATTCGACCGATAATCGGCGAACAGTCGTGTTGGATTGGATCTTAAAAGCAACGAATGGTTGTCTCTGACAGGGCCAGACCTTTTTCTTGTCGGCGCCTCCGGCCGCCTCAACGCCCCCTCGGTATCAAGCGAAGCACGCTTCGATTAGGCCCTGGCCCTGGATCTGGGGTAAAATGCAGGTGTCATCATCGACTGAGCAAGAATTTGCCGTAGAGGGTTACAGGGCAGCTGAAGGATCCAGCCCTGAACGCGGAGGTGAAGGTATAGCCTGGGTGGGGTGGAAATCGTACCATTCAACCCGCTTTTGATGTGCATTCGCAAGCCCTCAGCCGGGCAAAAAATTATGTTGAAAAAAGGTCTTTCTGCAGATGCAACCACTCGCACAAGTTACAGAGGTGCAAAGCCACACTTCCCTAGCGGGATGCCCGTTGATTCAGGCCTTTGCTCGCTGCCATTGGCTGCCACACCCAAATACTCCCTGTAGCGATCCAATCCAGGGAGGTGGTGCCGACTCTCGGGCAGCGTAATTCTCGGCATGGATGGTTTTGAAATACACACAGGGCTCAACATGACTTCAATAAAAGGCCCAAGGAGGCGCCCGAAGCCATCGCTTGGCTGGTTAAAGCATGTGGCTCAGGAATAACTAGGCTAGGAATATAAACATCCTTATACCTCCCTCAACGCTTGCCTCCAGCCTAACGCTTTTCGCTTTCGTCATTGTTCGCTCTTCGATATAATCTTTGTTTTGTTCCACCTAGCTTCCCGACCCGTTACGACTTCTTGACTGTGTCATTCTCTTGCCGACGCTATGTGAGTGACCGCCAGAGGCACAGGTATACGACGTTCAGAGTGTCGCGTGCAGGCTAACAGTCGAATTCTGTGCAGTAGGCCGCATGTCATGTCCTTCTTTGCAGGCTTTCCAAACGGTTATCCATCCTACCCAGCCAGAGGCGGCCCATTCGCGGGTCCAAGTACCACGCCCGAAGGATCTTCTGCCGGTATGACGGGCGATCCTCAATTCGACATTTTCGAGTGGCATCCGGCCTACCAAAGCTGTCAGCGCTACTTCCTCGACCATGCACAGCATGACGGTAGCGTGCAGGCTGTAGCCGCCCTCATCAACATAACCCTTCCTTTCCAATGGACGGAGAATCCCATTGCCAGCTCGTCCAGACACTCCCCTCACTCGACGGGACCCGCATCATACAATCTCCCATGGCCAAGACATGGACCTGTGCCGTCATCACAGCGCCAAGGTGCTCCAACATGGGTCTCTCTGGTGCCCTACATTCGGCGCCTAATCGTAACAGGCTTTGACAGAGACGGTGTACTTCACGGCTTCTTCGGGGATGATTGGAGGAAGGGCATTGGGCCAGTCCAAGAATGCGAACGGCGCAACTACCTCTTCGCAGCAAAGAGTGTTGGATGGGCAAAAGTCAAGTTCCAATACGACATGTCTCCGCATGAATCCGTACCTTTTCTACGTCCTCTGCAAAATGTTCAACTAGCAGAAATAGAGGGCGCAGAGAAGACTTGGAGCCAGTGGCTGGCAATGGAGGATTGGATGGTGGGCCCACGGGCACCAGAGATGGACGAGTCTGCGCAGGATAGTGCTGGACGCAACCCTGAGGCTTGAAATTTGTTGTGCTTGGAGTATGGCGTCGGATCAGACTTGCTCGCCAGACGAGTGAGCACGGGATTGAACAGCATGGCGTTGGAAAGCAAGCAATTCTTCTGGGAAGCGGATTTCACTCGTTTTGAAGTCTAGGGTGGCTAGACCACCACTGCCAGCTAATACACGCGGAATGAATCCTTATCCCTTGACACGGCAGCGTCCAACGAGAAGATGGTCTGTGCGCAAACACGGTTTTTGAGACTACGCGTATATCTACATAGAATTCAATCATTAATTATACCACCACGATGCCTTCCAATCGTACTAGAACCGATGCAGACCTCGTTCAGAAGACTTAGTATAACGTTCCTCCAAATCGAATCGCAAAAAAACCCTGCCCTAAGCCCTTATATCTGTCGCCGAATACTGTAAGGATTGGAAGAGACCTAGGCGCGCTCCGAGGACTCTATTTGGCTGCAGCGTATGCAAAATACCGTTCTGTAATAAGAACGAGTGTTGGCTACCTCATATTGAGCGACTCAACTCCAAAGATTAGCTTATATATCAACATACTATGGAATCACCGAATTGAGCTTATTTGATTGGTGCGCACTGGCCACCTTCTCATTGGGCGCAAAATGCTCCCTTTTTCGGTGGAGAAAAAAATGCTTGTGCTACTGCAAATGAAGCAACTCTGCCAAGCAATATCGTCAAAAACAGCACCCCCCTTCTCGCCAAAAAGGAGCCCTGTGAGACGATCGACGAACCTAATAATCCATCTTCCGTATTCGCACGCCTCACATCACCACTTCAACCCATGGTCGCGTCTCAATATTCCTTAGCTCTTGATATGACATAACCCCTGGCGCCTCTCGTCTGCTGTCTTGGTCGAATGGATCCTGCGTTACAGGAATGGTCCATTTTCCTTGGCCGATGTCTCGAACAGCGCGTCCGGGCCGAACTATTCGAGCCCGCCGCCAGCCAGCTTTATTCCAAAGTGCCAATCTCCGGCCGCAAGCTCGCTGAGGTCCTTCTTAGGCCTCGCTTGCCCTCAACAAATTGTCTAGACCCACTCGTGGTAGTCTATCTTGAGCGTCTCCTAGCTTCGAGACGATTTGACGCTTCCGATGTTCTGATTGCCGCCTTCAAGTGGTCTCGAGATCATCCCCCAAAGCCTGGCAATGAGGGGATTCTATCCAAAGACGATCCGTCACGATGGCAAAATCCGCCAGAGTTAGAAGAGATCATTTTCTACCGAATTCAGAAGGCCTTTTCGACTGGTGAGCGGCCGCAAACTAGGAATGAAGCTCGTAAGACGTTGGCCATTGTATCACAATGGATGTCTGCCATGGTTACGGCTCACAACAACGACTCCGTGATTCAAGCCATGACCGGAGTCCAGCAACCCCAATTACAATCTATCATAATGGTTCGTGAAGCTCTCGGCTTGCTTATTATGTACTTGATCGACAACCTCAAGGTCATAGATATGCTAAATGGCGGAACTCTTAAAGGTGTGTCTACCACGAAAATTCATTTTCAGCCATTTCCTTACGAGCAACTCTCCCAAACCTTCGACCCTAATATCACTCTCCGTGTTGTTTTGTAAATGTGCAACTTTGACTATAATCACTGCACTCCGTGATGCTGACCATTTGAGTAAGAACTCCGGAAATCATTTGCGCAATCATTATCACAATTTATTCCTTTCCTAAGCCAAACATCATTAACAGTAGCCAATCGACTTGAACTGTTTCAAAAAGAACACGGTCTCCTCGACGATCACAGTAGTGAACTCAACGGTGGCCCTGGCGAGAACGGCCTTGATGTCGCGGCCACTATCCAACTCGAGACAGTCATGGATTTACCACCCATTAATACGCGAGCTGGTCTCTATATATTTCTCAACTCCTTAGTATGTTAAATATCGACGCGATTATCAAGATTATGAAGTACTAACTTCAACAGCTTGTCGCCCGTCCGCTTACTGATGATATTACTATTATCAACTACTTGCATTCACGATACAAGGTATGCATCACCCTCAGACTTTTATTGCTGCGCTAATGTCTAACAGATAGACACCCAAAATCTTGCAACCGATCTAATAACGGCTTCTTTTGATGTCTTATCAAACGCCATGTATCGGAGCGAGTCTCATCAGACTATGTTCTGTCTGAAGTCATTTCTAGTCAACAAAATCCCCACGCTGCTTACTCAACTCCAGGGATCAATATATCCATTGACATCAGAATTCTGCATCACACAAGCGTTGAGCCATGTTGATCCTAATGCCTTTCCCGCTTTTTCTCAGGGCTTTGATATGACAGGCAATAGCAATGTTCTTTCCGACGTTCGACAAGACTTTCTCAATGCCTGCGCCCTCCACGAGCTCATTCCCATAAATAGCATTGAGCGTCTCCTTGGAGAGACACCAGTGCAAAGCCCTCCAGAAGTGAGATATACCAAAGATGGTCTTGTTAAGCAGTGTGAAAATAATTTCGAGAAAATGACAATGCTTCTTGACGAGCTTGAGAACGTAGATGGTAATAGCGGAGGGATTGTTGGTGCTGTAACAGAAGTATGTCATCTGTGACCAGAGGAAATTATTGCGTCACTGATGAAGTTCAAGGTTATACAAAACTTCTGCCGGGGCAACCCCGACACCATGTCTCTCAAGACGATCTGCAATTCTCTTCTGCGGAAACCACAAGCTCTCGATATCATGCTCCAGTTCACCTCTCCAGCAAGCATCCTCCAACCCCTCTGCCAGGTGCTTGATGAGTGGAAATATGATCAAGACCAAGGTACGTTCCTGTTCATATTATTACAGATTTGTACTCACTGCCATAGGGGAATATCAACCCGTCTATGATGAATTTGGGGCTATATTGCTGTTGGTTTTGGCGTTTGTCCACCGTTACGAGCTAACTTACCATGACATCGGGGCTCGGCATGATTCGTTCATCGCACAGCTCCTTAGTCGTGGGCATATCAGTCTACCCGCTGATGAGCTAACAGATGATCAAGGCAGGTATCTTGGGAAATGGCTTTGTGCGCTCTTTAGTTCAGAATTTAGTGCAGAGGAGGGGATAAATGATGAACTCATGTCTTCCTGTCGACCTCAAGAATTCTATCTCCTAGTACCCACACTTTTTGAGCAAACTGTTTTTGCTTGTTCAGCGGAAGTATTTGCTCTCGATGCAGTGAAAGGCGGTTTGGAATGTCAGTATCCATATAGGTTCTATCCGAACATGATACTTACAGCAGCTAGATCTCCTGGAAACCTTTCTCCTACCCTCTTTGGTCGGCGCCTTGACCTGGATGACATCCTACGCCCTTGAGCAAACCCACCACGACCTAGACGTGCTTATACAAATCTTCCACAAACTAATCCAACCTACCTCCATATCCGGAGAAGCTCAAGCCATGCATAAAACCATCCTCTCTATCGTCTCCCGCCGGCTCGAGAAGTGCTTCCGCACGCTCCGTCGCCGTGAACCCGGCCGAACCGACATCGAACCGCTACTCGAGGCCATCAAAGACAACCTTAACTACGAGCGCTCAGCCTACTCTCCGGTCTCTGAGCTGGAGCAGTGGACGGGCACGCCAGGCAACACGCTCCGCATTGCTCTCCGTAATACGATACAATCGCTGGTCAACTGGTATTCCACAGCCTCCATCAATCTCACACCCCCCAGCTACACCCACCGCCAGCTCTTCACAACACTCAAACTTCTGGGCGCACACAAGACCCTCCTGGCCATCATCGACGAAACAAAAGCGCAAACGGAAGCCGGAAACGGCGCCGTGGCCCTCGACATCGCCACCGCTCTCATCTGCGCCCCGAGCACCGAGAACAGCCCGCTGCCGGTCGACTGGGTCACGAGCCCCGTCGCCGCACCCGCGTCGCCGCGCACGCGGCTGAACCTACGAGAAATGCTGAAGGTGGAGTTCGACGGCGCCGCGGGGCTCGTGATGCGCGATCCGCTGACTGCCGAGACGATCGTGCGGCTGCACCGCCGCGTCGAGGCGCAGCTGGCCGTCGTGGGCACGGAGCCATTGCCCGGCGCGCAGCTGGACCTGGGCGTCGGGGTCGGGGTCGATGTTGGAGTCGAGGGCCACGCGATGCCGGATATCGACATGGATGCCGTGAACGATGCGGCAGCGGCGGCAGCGGCGGTCGCCGGTGTGGGAGATATAGAACAGCAGGTGCTCGATCAGGGATTGGAGCAGCATTTGGATTTAGGAGGGGCGGGCGGTGGGCTGGATTTGGGGGCTGGAAGCGATATGGGGGATATGGGATTGGATTTAGACGGTGACATGGGCATGAGTATGGGCGACGACGATGATGTTTGGGGACTGAATTTCGATAATATGTGAGACTTGCTGCAAGAGTATGGAAATTTTGAAGGGAGGCAAAGCAATGCTTTTTTTTGGGGGGTGTGATCTATATCAGGTCATTTTCTGACACTTGGGCTGCTGCACTGATCATTTTGAGCGCTTTGTCTATCCATCTGAAGCTATCTATAAGGTTCGGAAAATATACACCATCGACCAAATGCACATCTCAAGCAGTCCACCCTTAGCAGTCAGCATAGCCCACTATTTAGCCTTCATAAGCACGATTCGAAACAGCTGAGAAGCCAATCGCAAATCGAATCCTACAAGGGTGTGGCCGGAGCGGGTCGGTCACCTCCCTATTAGCGGTGGCGACATCAAGTGCTAGATATTTCCCGCTTTCAGGCAGCGATCAGCTAAAGCGTCTCAGGATGCGCCACGCCATCTTGCTAAGCCTCTCAAAACAAATCTTGAGTCTGCCTGAGGTTCAGCCTTGCATCTGCCTGCCTCTAGAATCTCGCACATCGTCGCAACCTTATCACAAGAACGATGCCACATCTCCGATAGTCTCGAACACGGCGACACTGCTTCCTCCTTCCTCCTATCTACGTGACATCATAATGGATACCCTTGCCATCATCGGGCTTGTTGGGAATATCGTCCAGTTTGTCGACTTCAGCAGCAAGCTAATTGCAAAATCGACGGAGCTCTACCGGTCCAGCGAAGGCGCGCTTGCAGAGAACATCGACGCTGAGATGGCAACAAACCATCTAGTGCTACTTAACAATAAGCTTAAAGACGCTGCTACTACTTCCAGCGATGATGCGCTTAAGAGACTCTGTGAATCGTGCAAGTCCACTGCCGACGAGCTGCTTGCAGCGCTGAATAAAGTCAAACTTAATGGTAAACAAGACAGGTGGAAAAGCGTTAGGAGGGCTTTGCGGAGTATGTGGAGCAAGGAGAAGATTTGTGAGCTAGAAGGGCGGCTAGCAAGATTTAGGGAAGAGTTGAACTTGCACGTTGTTGTGGATCTCAGGTATGTGGGCATATTACTGGGTAATAAATGCGCTAACTATACATGTGGTATAGGGAGCAAGTCTTGCGACTTAAGTTAGATCATACAGATCGCCTTAAGGACCTTAATTTGACAACACAAGGAGTTTTTAATGCTATTGTCAAGTAACGGGACGTCTTTAAAGCGGTGCATGATACACAGATTGCTTTAATGGGGACTTTACACAGCGAGGTGGTATCGAGGGTTAAAAACGAACATACCATTACTCGTCGCGAGATGATCGGGGCAACGGCGTCAAATATCCAAGCTGAGCATGCAATCACCCGTCACGAGATCATTCAAGAGATCCGGGTAAGACCTCTTTCTAATCTTTTACTACTATTACTAACTTTTTCAGCGACTTGAGCAAGAAACGTGCCTAGCTATCCCACGTAAAGCCTGCTGGTCTGTCCCGCTCCCAAGGAATCACCACTTCGTCGGCCGCAGCTCCCAGCTCCATGAACTAGAAGCTAGCCTTTTTGGGGAGAACCACTGCTCCAAGGTTGCAGTCATCGGCCTTGGAGGTGTGGGTAAGACCCAGGTCGCGCTTGAGCTGGCTTATAGAACCAAAGATAAACGTCCCGAATGCTCAGTCTTTTGGGTATCTGCAACTAATATAGAGAATATTCAACAAGCATACCTTGGGATTGCCCAGCAGCTACGCATACCAGGAGTGGAAGATAAGAAAGAAGATGTTAGAGAGCTTGTGCGACACTACCTAAGTCAGGAAAGCGCAGGCCAGTGGCTGCTAGTATTAGACAACGCTGATGACTTAGACATGTGGCTTAAGAGGACTAACAGCAGTACCAGATCGACTCGTCTTATTGACTTACTGCCGAGAAGCGACAAAGGATCAATCGTCTTCACAACACGGAGCCGGAAGGCCGCATTGAAGTTCGCGCACGGAAACGTGATTCACGTTGCGGAGATGGACAAGGAGGCTGCAGCTCAAGTGCTGAGGAACTCACTGGCTAATAAGGAAGTGTTGAACGACAGTCCCACTGTAGCGCAGCTGCTAAGGTTGCTGACCTTTCTCCCTCTTGCTATTGTGCAAGCGGCTGCGTATATCAACGAAAACGACATATCGCTTGCAGAATACGTATCACTCTTCGATGACCACGAAGAGAATATTATTGAAGTTCTGAGCGAAGAGTTTGAAGATGAAGGGAGATATCACGATTTAAAGAACCCTATTGCTGCTACATAGCTTATTTCGTTCGAACAGATTCGAGTTCGCGACTCTCTGGCTGCGGAATACTTATCGTTTATGTCGTGCATAGACCCAAAAGCAGTTCCACTATCACTTCTCCCGCCAGCACAGACAAAAAAGAAAAGTATTGATGCTATTGGAACGCTGAGCGCCTACTCATTTATTACAAAGCGACCAGCAGATCAGTCTTTCGACCTCCATAGGCTGGTGCATCTTGCTACTCGGAACTGGCTGAGAGAGCAGAAGCTGCTATCGGAGTGGACGGCAAAGACCATTGCGCGGATAGCGGAAGTTTTCCCAAACAACAATCATAAGAACAGAAGTGTATGGAGGAACTACTTGCCACATGCACACTATGTTCAAGCGTCTGACGTATTCCAGAAGAGCGTTGAAGAGAATCTACCCTGGATTGAGCGATTTGGGCTGTGTCTATTTAGCGATGGACGGTGGAAGGAGGCAGAAATGGCACTTATGCAGGTGATGGGGACGAGAAAGAGGGTGCTTGGGTCGGAGCATCCAGACACGCTGATCAGTATGGCCAACCTGGCGGCGACGTACCGGAATCAAGGGCGGTGGAAGGAGGCCGAAGAGCTAGGGTTGCAAGTAATGGAGACGAGAAAAAGGGTGCTTGGGGAGGAGCATCCACACACGCTGGCCAGCATGACCAACCTGGCGTCGACGTACCGGAATCAAGGGCGGTGGAAGGAGGCCGAAGAGCTGGAGGCGCAAGTGATGGAGACGAGTGCGAGGGTGCTTGGTTCGGAGCATCCAGACACGCTGACCAGCATGGCCAACCTGGCGTCGACGTACAGCAATCAAGGGCGGTGGAAGGAGGCAGAAATGGCACTTATGCAGGTGATGGGGACGAGAAAAAGGGTGCTTGGGTTGGAGCATCCAGACACGCTGACCAGTATGGCCAACCTGGCGGCGACGTACAGCAATCAAGGGCGGTGGAAGGAGGCCGAAGAGCTAGAGGTACAAGTGATGGAGATGAGAAAGAGGGTACTTGGGTCGGAGCATCCTTCCACGCTGACCAGTATGACCAACCTGGCGTGGACGTGCAGCAATCAAGGGCGGTGGAAGGAGGCCGAAGAGCTGGAGGGGCAGATGATAGAGATGAGTGTGAGGGTGCTAGGGTCGGAGCATCCAGACACGCTGACCAGCATGGGCAGGCTAGCATTAATATATTGGAATCAGGGACGAAGGTGGGAGGCGCAAGAGCTAGGACTGCCAGTGATGGAGAATATTAAGAGAGTTTTCGGTATGGAGCATCCAATAACGCTATTTGGCACGGCCTCCTTACTAGCAACATATTTGGATCAAGGACGATGGAGTGAAGCTGAAGAACTAGGTATACAGCTAATGCAGACTAGAAAGAGGTTACTTAGCGCAGAGCACCCTGACACACTAACTAGTATAGACAACCTTGCGTCAACGTACAGGAATCAAGGGCGGTTAAACGAGGCCGAAGAGCTAGGGTTGCAAGTAATGGAGACGAGAAAAAGGGTGCTTGGGGAGGAGCATCCAGACACCCTGACCAGCATAGCGAACCTGGCATATACCGGAATCAAGGGCGGTGGAAGGAGGCCGAAAAGCTGGAGGTGCAAGTAATGGAGACGAGAAAGAGGGTGCTTGGGGAGGAGCATCCACACACGCTGGCCAGCATGGCTAACCTTGCATATACGTGGAAGCACCAAAGCCGAAACAAAGAGGCCAGTGATGGCAATAACTATAGAATCATAATCAGCCACACGATTCCGATTATTATATAATCACCAAGGCTGATTCTGGTTACGTTGGTTACGTCTTTTTGGCACGGACCTCCACGTAATTTATCACGTGTAGATAAAACACCTGCATGGAGCTCTGCCCGGAGCTTTGTCTGGAACTTTACCCCCACTCCCCCTTATTTCCATTGTATATCCAGGTTGGTTATATAGTTATATATATGTAATATAATCACCAGGTGCGATTATAATTAGGTTAGTTATGTTATTATGTAATGTAACCAACTACCGGTACCATGCTAAGGATGCTGCCTGGAAGGCAGCATCAGCACTACCCTCGTATACCTCGTACATCTCGTATACGGTTAAAATGAGTCACAGACTCCGGAGTTAGGGGTCTACTATTTTGTATTTATTCCACTTGATTTCCATAGATTTAGAATCAAGTCGCTCGGTCAATTCCTACACACCGCAAAGCTTACATGTAATACAACATAATCGTAACTAATTAACTGATTAACGGTAATCAATGTGATTTGCCACTGGATGTCACCACAAGCAAGGAGGGTGGCCGACCCGCTCCGGCCACACCCTTGTACTAATTCCGCGACTTTGCGGGGTACTACTTTTATCTTGCTCCCTATATTATTTAACCAGCGTCAGCGCGTCAGCGAACCATTGTGAGATAAAAGTACACACCTATAACAGATCTGTGTTGGGGACAGAGTCACCATAAATTTTCTTAACTTATTCTTATTCGGACGTCCTGATACAGAGCCCGCCGTACGACCTCAAAAGCCGAAACGTGCTCATTACCGGTGGATCGCGGTGAGTTCAGCTCTCGTCAAAAGAAATGAGCGCATGCAACGTGTCGGAATTTAAGGCTATTCTGTTTCTTGGTTGCGTTTTCTCCGCTTGTTCGTTCTGAAAGTTACATATTCTGGTGGCCTGGGTGCAGTTACTGCAAACGCATTTGCGGCTGAGGGCTGCAATACTGCGGTCAACTACGCCAGTTGCGAGGGCTCGGCTGTTGAATTGCGGGATAAGTTGTCAGGCTACTGAGTAGGCTGGTGGAAATGATACATATGATGCTCTATGAGGAAGAATCTAAGGGGCTCGGTGGCCCGAGAAGGCACGTCGCTGAGCTCAAAGAGACTGCCCAAGTACCCCCACCAACATAAGTTAATTAAAGAATTCGGAGTGTAGTCCTGCGTTATCCCTTCCCACGCTGGCGTCCACAGCTTGGCGCCAAGTCTATGAACATCAGTATCAGATGTACATTGTTGCGCAGCTCTCATTATAATGGCAAACTTTCAGTCGAACGAGAGCCTGTGATTAACCAAACCCTTATCGATATGCGTGGACGTAAACCAGCGTGGGAAGGGATAAAAGGGATGAGTTGACCCTTGGGCTCTTAGTCCATTTTCCTGATTAAGGGGTAGTGAAGATGGTGGGATTCAGATAGGCAATTGTTAAGAGGTGGAGAGGGCTGAGAGGGTAGATGCGGAGATTGAAGGTAGCTGGAGAAGGAAAAAGACGTTCATAATGACTTTCACTTCATCTAACGATATCACAGGACGCGGGTGTGCTAGCGGATTGCGCCCGCTGCGTACAAGAAACCGTCAAAGCTTTCGGAGGGATTGATATCATCATTGGAAATGCAGTGAGTTCATTCCAGTAACTTTTTGATCTATTTGGTAATCTAGAGTACAGTGTTCTATTAAAATCACACAAATCCTGCCTTGCCCAAGGCCCCCAACCCCCGTTCCTAATCCACCCCTCACTCTGATCAAACTCCGTCTACTAACCATGCTACATGGTTCGTAGGAATGGGCCGAGTTTGGGACCTTCTCCAATTTGGATGCCTTGGCAAAGGAGGAGTGGGATAAGACACGTTCATATTTTTTCTAGTTGGAAATCCAAAGAAATTGCGGCTCCATCTTGCGAGATAGATTGATGAATAGATAGTGTTGAGCCGTGAATGTAAAAGGTCAGATGGCCCTCCTAAAAGCGGCCGTGCCGGCATTCAACGCGAATCCTGAAGGCGGTGCCATTATCATCACTCCATCAATAGCTGTAAGTTTTATCGCCGTAGAAGCTTAACTGAGCTGAACATTTTGGCAGGGCGTCTCGCAGGCAGGCCTTCCATGGCATACTCAGTAACGAAAGCTGCACAGCTGCATTTAATGAAATGCCTTGCGAAAAGTCAGGGGTAGAAAGCGCGGATAAACGCAGTTTTGCCTGGGTTGTTGATGACTGAATGGGTCGGTGATTGCAGAATATGTTTGTCGAGCTCGTCGACTAATAAAGAATAGGGTATGAAGTATTCTCCAGATATGATCAAGATGATGAAGGGAAAGGCGGCCCTAAAGATAGAGACGAATCTGAATGACTGTCCCAATGCATTTGTGATGATTGCCAAAAACGCATCAGTGACTGGTCAGAAGATCTATGTTGGTGAGTTTGCGGAGAATTTAGTCATGTCTCGTGCAGTTGCTAATTCGTGAAGATGCTGGGTTGTATATCGCTGCTCCTTAGGACTCGGGTATAGTTGATAGAAGGATTTATGGTTGACCTCTGCTCGTAGTCTTATTTGCTGAGGCTGTAAGCTGGTCTTGGGGACCGTCTTTCAATCTTCATTCGCCTGTTCGGTGTCGTCTAGCGCTTTCATGACCTCTTCAACCTCTTTTGGCGACGTGATTGCCCATACTCCGCCTCCTTTAACTTCGCCCTTCATCCCAACTTCCTTACCAACTAGATTCCTTCCCACCTTACCAGGACCAATGCCAATCCATCTTCTCACCTTCTCCTCTTGATCCAAATACCTGACGGAGTTCCACCATCTTACTGTCTCCACACATTGCCTTGCTAGTAGATCTTTGAGTTGGTCCTTAGACTTGAAAGGTCTCGCAGAGACGTTAGACACGCATGGCATGGTGCCCGGCCAGGTGATGATATCCTGACCCGTTTCCGTGGGTTGATAGAGCAACTTCTTCATCCATTCCTGCGCAGGTTTCATCAATGGGCTGTGAAACGGGCTATCACTCCTCAGCCTCACGCTTCTCGGATCATGGCTTCCAAACTGCCTCAAGTTTGTCAATAGTGTATTTATCCTCTCAATACTCCCACTCAACACGATCTGGTTCTTCGAATTGATATTCGCGATAAGTACCTGCTGCACAGCTGGAATGTCGTCCGCTGAATCTGACTTTGAACCTAGGCTAGAAAGCCCAAGAAATTCGTAGATACCGTCGAGTAGGGACCGCATGTGCTCTTCGCTCTCGCAAACCAGTGCTACCATACCAAAGTCGCCGCCCTCGCGCTCACGAGCTTCCTTCGAGCACCGGGCCATGACTTCTGCACGTTCCCGCACCATTTTCAATGCATCATGGAAGGTAAGATAGCCTCCTGCGACCAATGCAGCGAATTCGCCCAAAGAGTGGCCTAGTGTGACATCTACTCGTTCCCCCGTCTTGAATCCGAATTCCTGCTCCAGAACTCGCAGTATCATGATCGAAGTTGCCATGATGGCCGGTTGTGCATTTACAGTCGCCGTAAGCCTCGCATTAGGGCCTTCGGCGATAATCTGGGTCAAAGGAACATTGAGGGTCGAGTCAATCTCCTCGAGTATAGGCTTTACGGTGCGAGGGAAGGCTTCGAGCCACGGGGTCGCCATTCCAACACGCTGCACGCCCTGACCTGTGGATGCTCAGCACGGGAAATTCAAGAAACCCGGTAGTTGCTCGCATGAACAAGTGAAGCCGTACCTGGAAAGAATAGCGCTGTTCGTGGCCTCTTGGTTGGAGCCGTACTCATCCATCTCCGTCTCCTACATCTCCTCGTGACAACACGTGGCAGGCACGCTGCTAGCCTACAAGGTGGCAACTCGTTGACTAGCATTGTTGAAATGCTTCGGGTGATCATATAGAGCACCGGTCGCAGTGTTGTGGATTGTTGCGGGAATGTGGGCTCTTATGGGATGGGAGTGGAGCTATGTCGTAGCCAGGTCCTTCCTCGGCTCCCGGTATTGATTTGAGCGAGAAGACCCTTCTTCTCTCCCGCACAACGACTAACTATGCTTTTCCGTGTGGAATATCGAATGAGTTGGGATGAATTAGATATGTATCAACGCCTGCCTATCTTCCCGAATCTTCGAATGACTCGTGGAACTCGGGCGAATGGCGAGACAGGTGATGCGCCAATCCCCCAATCCACAGCTGCCATGGAAATCGAAGCGCGGCGCATGAGCGATAAAAACAGCACAGCCGCGTGGGACAGCGGGATTTTCCATGATTTAGGTAGTTTTCACAAAGTTAATGAAGTATACTTATGCATATATTGGTATAGGCGGAAAAATATGATCTTTTTATGTAAGTGTATGGAGCATCATACCATCCTTACTAAAGAGGTATCAGTAACTTACACCGCAACCCAATGCTAAAATACCATAAGAGAGGTTTACAAATATTGTGGAAACATTTCTATTCTACGTTAAAATGTACAGCTGCGTCTAATAAATTTGTCATGTGTCTCTCCGTAGCTATTGGTTTCAACTCTATTTGGACAGCATACAAGATTTTCGACAAATTTCAACCGCCTTTCACCAAGGCGAGCCGATTAATTTCACACCATCTGCTGTTAATAAATGCTGTCCGGCTGGACTGGCGTAGAAAAGTGAAATTGCACAATCCTAGGTTATATTTCTATTCAATTAGCAGCTGCTACCGTATGACCACATGGGCGAAAGTTTCACTGTCAGCAACTCGGTTAGAAGTGAGGCTGCGGGTTAGTAGGCTAGCCTGAGACTTCCAACTAAATTAATACATATCTCAAGTTTGTCAACGTGGGAAGGGGCATTGGTCATTGTCTGGAGGAATTTTTCTTCAGGTCTCCCCACTCGGCGGGACATGAGTGGATAAATCTGGATTGAACCGTCTCTAAACTCCTTTGTTACACTCCATCACATCTTCGGATTTAGTACATGAGGAATACGCTAGGCTAGTCTTTGCGGCTGCTCATGCCAAAAATCCTTAGCCCTAGGTACCACATTACTCCGGCCGTTTGTCTGGTTCTGGTGACAAGATATCCCTCTGCGGAGCCTTTTCAATTAGCATATCCTCATCCAAAATCCAATGGCGCCTTTTATGATATGGCAAGCTTCCTGGCTTCAGTGCTAAGTCCGTTATATTGGGTTCCAAGCTCTCTTGACACATGCTTGGTATGATACTCGGAGTGAGCATGCAGTTAGTGACATCAGAACCTCTCCGAGCAGAGAGTTCACAATCCGAGCAAACAGAAGACAAAATTTATCAGAATCCTGAAGTGTGCTTGTCTGCATCAAGTTGATGTTTGGCTGGCTGTAGATGCCCTGACCCTCTTCTCCGTGGGGTTTTGATGCGAGGGTCTGTAACAGCGAACCTAAACAACCGCGCCGTCATCAGCAAGCATTCAAGGGGGTGCTACTTGGCCAATAGTTGATTTCGGTACAATTTGTTGCAAACGGTTGCACCGACATCGGTATGCTCCTGGCGTCTCGCATGGTTCAAATAGTGATGTGTCACCTCGGTGCCATTGTAGATAAGTTGAAGAACGAGTGAGCCGACTGCCAGCGACATCGTAGAGGTCTTTCAGTGTTTTAACAGTCGTCGCAAGGTAATCCTTTCGCTTAAATACGCTCTGCCAAAATACGCTCTGTCATATATTGCATATATCCATGCTATTATCCTTTAGAGGACGGATGACGTCCTCGTATCCATTTGCAAACTGCACTAGAGCGTCGATATCTCATACAAGGGCGGCCAGCCTCCGTTTGTATTCCTAATAATAGCCTTCTTTTGCCGACATGGAGAGCGTTCCTTTACAATAACCTTGAATTCATATCCTCGAATGACATCCGGTAGGCTGCGGGTGACCGTGGTTCCCGGTGTGCTGTCTCTTTGCACATTCTAGTCTATGAGAAACTCGAGGACCGACCAGATATTAATGATCATGTCTTTGAAGGTGTATTCTTCGCAGTCCGAAAGGTTGATAAAAGTGCTCTTCGAGGGTACTTCTATTGCGGACGGCCCGGTCGGACTTGCTGAAACTGCTTACCACCGACCACAGGTTTCAACAAATTGCGACGGTGAGCAATATGAAGCATCGCACTAGAAGCCGGTACCAGCCATGCCCGTTTTTCCACCGTGTCGTAGAGAACTACAGGAGCCTTCTCCGCAGCAGAAACAGTGCTTTTATAAGGTCCACTCCTATGGAAGTGGCATTTGCCGTCTTTCGTTCCAAGGGTAAAATTGGCTTGTGCAGCCCCGAAATATTAAAACCCAATGGCCCCTCCCGCGAACTTAAGCGGCGCACCGGCATCTTCGGCCTCAGAATAGTCAATATTTTCGTGGTTAGCTATTTCAGATCCTAAGAGTGAACCTGGAACGCTACACCAACCAGCTATAGCGCGAGCGGTACGCAGGCGGTCGGGACTCACTTCATCCGAGGTGGTTCGATTCTGACAACGCCTAAGGCTGTCTTGGTATGAGAGGCGAGTCTCGCGGCGAGGACTGGGGATAAGGTGCCATTGTACGCGATTTTCTTGGCGTTCTATCGGGACGCCTTTCAAGACAACTCCACCTTTAAACTCTACGGCGTGTCGAGCGCCAGAAATTCCGGCCATTATATCTATTGGTATTTCCAAACCTACCTCACCCTGACGTTCTGACACTGAGAAATTGTATGCGATAGGTGCACCACAAAAGAGCGGCAGCCAGCAGGGGTCCCTTGGTGGATGCAAAGGCTCGAAGGGAAAAGTATGTCGAACTGGGTGTGCTGCGACGCAGTGTTCATAACTATGGCCTTACAATACGGCTAATTTATCACCAAACGGTGAACAGCTTAATGCTGTTCTAATACATGCAAGCTGATGTGTTAGCTCTACGAGCATATGCTCCGTCCCACAAGCAGTAATCAACATAAGACTTAGAGATGTATCACAATGCTGGCACCACTAAATTGGATATCTAGGTCAAGGTCTGCGTAAGAGGCTGCCTGTACATTAGCCTCGAAAGCGTTATAAAGCTTGCATAAATTTTGCCAGAAGAGATTGAAAGACTGCACTTTCACGACGCTTAGCCATATATGGTCACATCAACGTATATTTTCCGATGATACTAGCGTAGCGCCCTCAAGTTCTAAAAGGGCGTCACCAAGTACAATATCTCGAGTAATTTTAACTGAAAAGAAAATACTATGGAGAAAGTGGAGAGTATGTGTATTACCTTTAGTATGCGCTGGTTTCCCCTCCTTATCATGACCTTCTTTAGAATCAAGAGCGGCTTGTAAAGCAAAAAGAAAGTACTGTCCACTGTTGGGCCATGTTTCCTGTAGATACGCGGAACACGTAGTTGCTTGGGCGTACAATGCAGAGCCTGTTAAAGTGACCAGTGATCCAATTCGAGGTAGGTATTCACCGAACTGGGATTGCAGAAACTTTGGGAGACTCCATGTGACGTTGAAGGGAGCTCTATAGTAGTCTTAGCGGTAGTCGCACCGTTTGTCCTCGTGCTGTTGGAACTTCGAGAGAGAGCCTTTGTGATACTAGGTATCTGGCCCAATCCATGAAGATCGGGTTATAACCGCAAATGCTTTTTCGCATGGCAGCGTTTCCTAGGCATGGCGTCTTGCACTACTATGTCTTTATAGTCTCCTGCATGTTGCTTGCTCTATTGTTGTGCAGTGAGAGGCTCCAATTGAGGGTCTGCAACCTTATCTCATTAGCTACGCTGTTGCATTACTGTCATTGAATTTGCTGCCGTGCAACTCACTTCCTCATCCGATCCGCTGTGTAGACTCCTTATACCCAACAAATTTGCCTTATGAGTCCGCAATGGATTCACCGACATCACTCAAGCCGTCAAAATCTAGAGAAGATAGCGAATGCGCCGCCGACCGAGCATGGTCCCAGCCCATACCCGTGTTATGAGCTCTGGCTGTAAATGATATTTTGAAGCACGGCAAGCTTTCGGGAACAAGCTAGCGGAAACGCAATTAACTGAGGCGCGCGAGTGGTTAAACCGCTTGAACTGCGGAAAAATCTGTATGTGGCATACAGGACGAGACTACAGGAAGTGGAACATTGTTCGTCAGCGAGGACCTACTCGGCCGCCTGCTGCCGTGCATCCTCACAGCCTTGCACAGCCTCAACGCGGTGCGTCCCGAAGATGGCGCTAGGCTAAAAAGCACAAGCAAGCGAGCGGAAGTAAGAGAAGCGCCTGCCTGAAAGCACAGGTGAGGCGCTCCGGGCGTATCCAGAGCTGTTTGATCACACTGTGATGACGCCTTAGGGCAAGCCTTAGGGCAAGCCTCAGGGCGTGTCAGGGCGTGCTAGGGCGTGCCAGAGCAATCCCACGGCAGGGAGTGGTATGGGGGATCAGTTAGCCTTGGAAACCCTAATTGGCGAATATGGCTGTTCTCCCAGGACTCTCGTGTTGGAAAATGAGTCAATGTGTGATGGAGTTCGGAAATTGGAGTTGAAATGAAGTCAAAGGGCTGAACCGATGGCACGTGACTTTGAACTAGATTCTGCCCCCGTTCCCTGATATGGATTTAGGATTACGTACTCGGATAATGAGAGTTCTCTAGAGTGATCCTACACATCTAGATATTATGTGGATGTATTGATTCGCTTACAATAAACAGGTTATGTTAATATGTCCAAGTCTACCATCATTGGACTTAGCTTTTCTTAAGAACTTTGTCACTCGTCTTGTAGATTCTGGAGTCCGACCCGGGGAAAACGACATTATCACACACATTAATTACATAACCTAGAAGACACTTGAAGATTGCATCTACCCTCCCGTTATGTCTAGAAAAGGAACTTTGGCGAAGCCAGTCCGACCACATGATCGGATCAGAAGCCGACCGGTGATGCTGGAAGGATTTAAAACTACCACAACTCGGAGAATGGCCGGTGTTAACTTGTTGCAGGCAGTTTGCTACATTTCCAGGCTTACAGATGCAGGGGATGTGCTGTGCCGTAGGGGCACGAGCCAACTTTCGTTCAGCGGCAAGCGAAGGATTTTTCGTAATTCGGAGCTTCTGAAAAAGCAGGGGTTCCATTCGTTGCGGCATTTGTGGAGGGCGAAGAGATATGCGGCGAGTGCGGCGAGGCATCGCGGCACAGCAATACGTTTTTGAAGTTCTCTCTGATTCCCTTGAGCCCCAGCTCTTAAACACCAAGGACAATTGACTCGCCTCAGGCCCTAAGAAATGATCCAGGTATCTAGGGGCTAATTCGGCTTCAAGTTTAGAGTAAGGGTTCTATAATCTGCTAGAATGTATTAACTATGTTCGCGTGAAGGCGGGATTACCAGATTTAGCACCTCTTGCAAAACCTCGCATGTTGAATTACGACCGAAAGAAGCAAAGGCATTTAAAGATGGTGAATCTGCAGCAGCGGGCAGACTGCTGCAAGTCTTGCCAGATTAACTTTGCATACTGAAGCCCAGGCGACGTCTGATAGCCCAACTCAAAGTTCGGCACCAGCTGCCGCGAATCTAGGTAATATATGCGCGTCTAGGCGTTCTTGGAGCGAAAACGCACGGTCAGCGTCTGCTGAGGATCGCACTGTCTGCGGGAAGACGGAACGGCTCGGGCCCAGCAGAGTTACGCGGGGTATGTAGAAAATGAAAGGAAGAAAATTGGTTACCAAAGTGACGGAGACGAGAAGGAGATTCGCAATCGATATTTCACCTGGACCGATAATCCGATGATCAAACAAGATTCCTAAACAGGCAAGATTGGAGGTGATTGGATGTAATATTGGAGGTGGTTGATTGGCTTTCCTTGTCGTGTCATGTGCACAAATGCTGTGATGGGTTGGTCTCTCCGATACGTCCTTCGCGCGGATATGGTATGCAGTGGATTTAGTTCCGCACCCCTTGTTAAGGCGAAGCTGACCAGAACGCCTGTTCTTTTGGTGTCTTTGAGCCGATCTGAATGTGGCGCTTATGTGTCCATGTTTTCTAGCTGCAGCGTCTGTTCGGCCTCCGGCGACAACAGCTAGGGAGCAAATTGGTGTTTGGTCCTCTTTGGCGACGGTCGGGGCGGATGTTACACAGCAGCTGCTAAGCCTCATTCCTGGAGGCGTGAGCCCCGGAGAAGATGCGACGGGCGCGTAAATAGATGGTAGAAGGGGAGCTTAAAAGGTGAAGACAAGACAGTCGGCCACGGGATAGGCCATGTTCTGTGGCGTGGATAGCCTGATGAAACGAAAGTCGTTGTCGGCCGCCTGAGGCTTCGCAAAAGCAGGCCATGGAAACCGCTGACAGACCCGACGCAGAACCCTCTTGGTCGGCGCATCGCTGACCTCCCAAGATACCTTAGCGCGCCCAGGGCTCAGCCCGGCGGGCGGCAGGAGCAGGAGTAGCACAAGCCCCAGCACCAACAACAGTCGTAGTGGCAGTATATTGCAACAAACTCCCTTAATCACAGCGTAGCCGCCAGCGCGCGAAAGGTCGGCGCTAAGGACAGGAGAAAAGTGAGAAAAGTTTGAAGTTCGGGGCAGGCGCCAGGCGGGTTGTGAAAAGGGATGCTCACAGCCTCCCCAGGCCCAAAGGGCAGCTGGCCTGAGACATGTTGATATCCTCACCCGTTCAGCGCAGATCCTGCATGGGGTGCCGTTTGATGGCGGGCAAAGCACCTGCGCTGGCGGCGAGCCTGGCGCGGCTGTCGCAAAGACAGTCGACTCGTGTCACGCAGCGGAAGCAAAGGCGACACGGTTGTCGGCTCTTACTCGGCTCTCAGTCCGCTCTCAATTTGGCGAGGCACATCCCAGCCAATGGGCCTCGTATTAGGGAGTGTATCGTGCATATCGTGCATGGCATAGCCCGCACCTGCCCCCGACTGCGTTAGCCGCTTTTGCCCTCCCCTTGGAGAAATGGTGGGGATGCTAGCCATGTGTGCCGCTGCAGACGGCTCTTGCACGCTGCTTGTCGAGGGAGCCACGACTGCAGGACCTGCCGCCCTCATATATTCTGCAGTTGCATGCTGCGCTGTGGCTCCGTGCCAGCCCACAGTCGTGCTGCTTTGCCGTGCTTGCGCTGCTGGTGTTGAGCTTTTTGTCGCCGGCGTCGACGGCAGGCGCGGGCGGTCTCTCGCTCGTCTATGCGCCGCTTCGAGCTCCGCAGCCCTCGTCGGCCGTCCTGTCCCTGCTGGCGACTATCCTCTACTAAACCCTAGCCGCCTGCAGCTGCTCAGTGGAGGCCAATCAGCGCTACGGGCTGGGATCAAGCTGTGCGGCCACCTTTGCAGCCCTTCATTGAGGACAAGAACAGCCGCCATCCTCGTCGGCGTCCTTGTCCACGCTGCGCCCCTCCCCCGAACTTCTGCTCGACTCCGACCTTCATCTTATACACTGTGCATTTCCGCCTTCAGCAGTATACCATCGCCGTCGCAGTCGCAGTTCCACCCACTCTGAATCGTCGTATTTCGCGGCTACCGCCCTCCGACTCGACCTAGAACCCACGGCTAACGAGACGAGCCATCCGCGACATTGCCCCGCCAGGACGCGCAGTTCCACCACGACTCTTGCGGGCTGTTTTGAGGACTGCTGGGTATTTTTCTAGGCATCGCGGGCTCGATTGTCTCCAAACCAAACCGAGCATCCTTCTCGCGGATCCTGCTTCACCACTCACCATAAGCGCGCAAGCCGCCGCTTTGTGCTTGTGCAACAATCGAAAATATACGCAGTCGTACCAAAAAATTCGACCAGGAGGAGCGCTCAGAAGGAGAAGAACCTTTGTCGTGTCTGAATTGGATAAACAGTGCGGGAGAAGCTAGAGTACCCAGGTTCTAAGATCCGTTGGCGTTGGGGGCCGAGAGCGTGCAATCGATTTGATATTTCCAAGAATCGCCCCATCAGCCCACCTGTAGCTTCGAAGCCAGTGTTGTTTGGCTTGCGGGCTCATATTCAGACTTTCTTTTTTTTTTTTACCATGCCGTCTGTTGCCCAAGGGCCTTTGACCAACGGAGTTGATTTCGTGCACAAAGACAAGGTTGGAGAGCCTCTAATATCTGGCTTCACTGCTGTGAATGGGAGAGGATCGCCACCACAAGCTCATAAAACGAACGGCGTGAACGGCGTGAACGGCACCAACGGCATGACCAGCGATACGATACACGTGCGACCACTATCACAACAAAGTCCGGACGAAACACAAGATCAGAAGATCCCTGTGTCTCAAAAAGACGACTGGCAGTTCGCTTCTCCCAACGGAAACGGTGCTAGAGTAGTGACTCCTCCAAGCAGCTACAGCAGAGAGTCGGTTGAAAGCTCCGAAAACCGAAAACGGTCGAGTCCCGACGACGAAGAAGAGAATAGCTACCATCCGCACGACACTACAGTTAATCCATCAAGGAGACGGATTGATACCTACGAGTCCGCACCAAGAGACAATTCTCCCAACACTATACCCCACGGCCTGCCAATGTCTATAGAACATACTCCACAGCACAGCTATCAAGGCGTGAACGGCGAGCGCAACGACAGAAATTGGCCGACTCGAGACTCAGTTGGGGCTATGAACGACAGTCAGTTTGCAGAGGCCCTACAGCGGGAGTCGCGTAGCATGGAATCACCATCAGGCGGAGCAGATGGGAGCCCTGAGGATTCGTCCATGACCGCTGGTGATATGCAAAACGCAGCAGAACGCTCCAGCACCACTGAGATTACCCGAGCTGGCGTCCAAGTTGACCCTAAGAAGAGAAAGAGGGTATGACTTCACCTCTAATAATGCGAATTATATGGCTAATTCTGATCAGCAATTTGCTAATCGTACGAAGACGGGTTGTCAAACGTGTCGGAGGAGGAAAAAAAAATGTGATGAGGCAAAGCCCGAATGTGCGTTGATGTTACCCGCGCTCTTTTAAACCAGAAATACTAGCAGAGTACTAACTATATATAGGTAGCAACTGCCTCCGCGGTGGTTTTATATGCGAAGGTTACGCCAACAAGGCTACGTGGACAAAACCCAGTATTTCTAAAGGTCATGTTCCATTGCAGGCAAAAGATAGCTTCTCTGAGCAGTCAACACTTTATCACCGGTGAGTAGCAATCGGCAATCCTTCAGAGCTACTCTTCTAACCTCTTGTCATTTCAGGCATGGTCATGCGCGAGAAGGCTATGTTAATTCAAACCCACCACCACCACAACAGATCGATGGCGCCCGGGCCAGGCCGATTGTGGTCGAAGAACATGACCGCCAGCCTGCAAGAAACCCATGGGGCAACCCGTGGCCAGAAAATCATCATCGGCCATATACTCAAGAGCATACCCAGGCGCCGGAGTATTCTCATCCTCCGCCTATAGCAGCTCATCCAAGACCCCAACACCCAGGACACCCCGGCGAGTATGAGCAGCATCCCGGTCCTGCCGCGATAGCGCAACGCCCACCGGCTCCTCAGGCCTACAACCACACCCAAAACGTACAAAAGTAAGTTTACTTAACTTTTTTCTTCTCCAACAATATCCGTCATTTCGTACAGATTCCTCTCCCACTCTTTTCTGTCTGCTAACAGAACGAATAATAGCATAAATAGCTCTCAATCTGCCTTGACTGCCCAGCTTGCTCTTCAACGTCAAGCCCAGACGGCGGTGCACCCTCCACAAGCGCCTCCCCCACCGCAAGCTGCTCCGCCTGCACAGCCGCCTTCTCAAAAGTCGGAGAAAGAGAAAATGCTTAATGGCGAGTGGTACAAATTATTCGGTCCTCAGTTGGTTGACGAACGCGAGCAATGCAAAGCTTATCTATTTCGCTTCAACAATTCAACGAACCCGAATGTGGGAGTATCTCGCGAGGAGCGCGCACGTCTCTTCCGGGCTGTCCTTGAAGCTCCATGGGCACGCAACGCGAATTCTCCCAACAGTCCAAATGGCAGTCTTGGCAGGGACGTCTGCGTTGAAGCGCCATTCACCTGCGATTATGGATACAACATCAACATCGGCGATGAGGTTGTAATCGGATCCAATTGCACTATTCTAGATCCCTGCCGTATCGTTATTGGCCCGCGAACAATCATCGGCCCTAATGTCAACATATTTGGCAATACAGTCTCAACAGATCCGCGAGCTCGGAAGGGTAGTCAGGGTACTGCCGTCGGCTCTCCTATTAATATTGAGGAGGATGTCTACATTGGTGGCAACGTGACCATTCTCCCGGGCGTTCGAATTGGAAAGGGTTCGACGGTCGGTGCGGGATCTGTCGTAACACATGTGAGTACTGACCCTTAACTGCCTTGAGGTGCCTAAGCTAATGCTTCGTTCTCTCAGGACGTTCCACGCTTCACCGTTGCCCTCGGCAATCCGGCCAGAGTAAAACGCGGCATCTGGCTTAATGAAAACAATTAAAGCCGCGCCGTTTCGATTTCATTCTGTCGAAGAAGCAGTATGCTACAGTGCCTCGGAGAAGCGCACAGTGGTCCGCGTATTAAACATCTCGATTTTGTACTAATGCTTCTTTTCCTTGGCTATGTTACCATATACACCGCATACATCACCTGGTCTGTGATGGAGTCTTGGAGTAATTTGTAGCTGTGAGCCGGATACCTGCATTATCGCTCTGTGTAGTTGTTGCTCTTTGTTCTGGGAGGCTTTACATGTATATATGAAGTCATGATAAGTGCATATAATGTGATCTTAACCTCCAAAATAACTCTTGTGCCAAAAGTTTTCTGGCTGTAGCCCTTCCGAATGCCTTCATGCTTTCAATGCAAAGTGTTCTCGTTGAATAACCAGTTTGAGAATAAACATAATCAGATTTAAGATCATATGCCTGCAACACTACATATACCATATCTGATTAAGTGAATGCATTGGGCACCGAATCAGTGGTTGCGAAGCGCGCCTTGGCATTCTCGAGCGCCAGAGCCGCGGCGGCCCAAAAAACCCTCGAGCTGCAACACCACAGATCCGTCACAACAAGCACCAACGCAGCAGCCGCCATGCCACCCAAATCACCCCTCAATTGGGGTCTCCTACCCCCACCCTTTCTCCTCCCCTCCTCCACCCCCTCTTGCTCACCGTTTCTGGCCACCACCGCCCGCCGATCCATCAAATCCATCAACACACCGCGCCCCGACCGCTTCGCCCACAACCCCAACCTGCCCGCGCTGGGCGCCACGACGGCCGCAGCCCTCGAGCGCAAGACCGCCACGCTACCTCTGCGCTCCGGCGCCCTCGCCATCAAGCGCGGCATGACGGCGCTCTACGACGCGGAGACGGGCAAGCGGACGCCCTGCACGGTGCTGCAGCTGGAGCGGAACGAGGTCGTGGCGCTCAAGACGCGGCCGCGGCACGGGTACTGGGCGGTGCAGGTCGGCGCGGGCTGGAAGCACCCCAGCAACGTCACCAGGCCGCTGCTCGGGCACTATGCGAAGGCCGGCGTGAGTCCCAAGAGGTGGGTGGCCGAGTTCAGGGTCAAGGATGGGGCGGGGCTGGTTGAGGTCGGGGAGGCTATTGGGGCGGGCTGGTTTAAGGAGGGGCAGTTTGTGGATGCGAGGAGTAAGAGTCGTGGTATGGGGTTTGAGGGTGTAAGTGGCTCTCCTGCCTGCATTTTATGATATAAGAGAATGTGAAGGTGTGGACTGGGAGCTGATACACCAGTTTGTAGGGTATGAAAAAACATGGCTGGGGCGGTCAGCCAGCTTCCCATGGTAACTCTTTAACGCATCGAGCGATGGGCTCTTCGGGTGGTGGACAGGGCAGCGGTTCGAGAGTGCATCCCGGGAAGAACATGGCGGGACGGATGGGCGCGGAGAGGGTCACGATACAGAATCTGAAAGTCCTGAAGGTGGACGAGCCGAATGGGCTAGTGGTCGTTAATGGTAGGACCGGACCCGGTATAATGAGATTTGCAGAGGCTAATGGTTGTGTAGGATGTGTTGGTGGTCCTAAAGGCTGCATTGTGCAAATTCAAGACGCCATCAAGAAGCCGTGGCCAGAGATTACGATGCCATTGAGCGATAGTACAACGGCTGCGGCAGCGGAAGTGGTAGCAGCTTAGATAAGACGCTGGATACAAGCTGCTTGTATATTATGGACATTGCCTCTCGTAGCGTCTGGGTTGGAAGGTTGCATTGGAGAGGAAGCGTCATGAGATACTTGTATATTTCAGGAATGTATCGAAATTACTGGCCGGGTCACCTCATCGTCTTCATTGATTATATTGAAAGCCTTTTACGGTCAAGCATTCTGCTCTAAGGAACAATAGCTCTCTTAGTGGAACTGTTAACATTACTATAAAGAAAAGAACATACCACAATGGTACTATTACTCCGCTCTCAGGACTATGTTTAACTATTCAATATTCAACTTCATTGGGAATATGCTCTCTATCAAATTTCTATTATTCTACTAATATCATTCCTGAGCCAAGCATCTATATCGTATCCTCTCGAAACACATACTCTGATTTTAAGAAATATGACACAAACCAAAAAAAGTACTCTTCGCTGTAACAGCCTTTGCTCGCCTCCTTATATTCGTATACGCAAGGGGACCGCCATTTGGCCTCACCATGCGATGCAATTTGTGACTGGTTTGAGGAACTCCAGACACTCACAGGAATATTCACAATATCTCTGATTACACGAAGCAATTCAAGAAGCCATAACGGCAAACCGGTTAGGTGTAACTCTCAATGGCGTGTGCGATAATCTACTCTCCCGATTGAAGAAACTCGATTCCAGATTTCTCGTGGAGACTCGGATGTTTCCCGAATTTCACCCCTATCTTCCGATATCACCCCTCGTTTGATAAAGTAATTTCTGACCTTCACATCTTTCACAGTATCATTGATAGAGGTCTACTCTAGGGGAATCTTCCGGGATTCCCTAGGAATACTTAGCACACTATAACTTTGTGAAAGGAGTCGCTCTAAAATAGTGCCGAGGTGAGAATGGTTATGAAGCCCTTGGAGGGCGCATAGAAAGCTTATACAGAAAACCGCTGAACGAGAGAAACGATGGCCGGAATCGTCGACTAAATTGGCTTAGAGGGTGCAGACTAATTTAAGCGTGCGGCAAGGAGATGCATGGCGGACATATCCAATGGAGAAAGTATCGCGAGGGTTTTCCAGCGTGAGCATGTGCTTAGCTAGGGTAGTTACGCTATATGACTTTCAAGGAGGCGGTTCGCAAACATAATCTCAAGAATAAATATATTTTTGGTTCCCATGCTGCCCTCTCTATTCCCAACCCAGCCCAATTATGTCATTATCTCCCTTTCAATTGGAACCTTTATACTCGTCTCGACTTCCAATGCTACCCTCAACACCTCCGTCTCTTCAATTTGTTATCCGTCAACACCTGTCTCATTTTGAGTCTAGCCATGTATCCTCAAATACGTCTCATGTAACCGTGCGCCCCCAACTAGCCACAGTTTAAAATGCGCCAAAATGAAATATTCTAAACGCCAAATATTCCAATGAGCAAAATTCTATCAAACTCTCAACACCCTCAGCGGCACCTCCGTATCCCCCTCCTCTCCTGGCTCTCCCACAATCATCGGCGACATCAAGCCTCGCTCTTCCTCTGCGGAGCCCCTACCTCTCCCTTCTCCGTCTTTTAATTCGTGCTCTTTACGCATGGCAACGTAGATCGCGGACCCTAAAATTAGAGAGGAACCAACAATCGAGAGGGCGCCGGGTGTAGTGCCCCAGATGAGCTTGTCAAATGCTAGGGCAAACAGCATCTGCGTGTAGACCATGTTTGTAGCACGCGAGGATTTCTCGTATTGAAGGCCCGCTGCGAGGAGGAATTGCTGTGTGACGTCAGAATATCGTAAACCTCAAGACACAGGCCGCCGGGCTCCATGTTCGTATTTTGCTTTGGGAAAAAAAAGAATAACTAATGACTAGAAAGGGAAAAACTCACCATCACGAACCCGCAGATGCCCAAGAAGAATAAGTAGCACCATTCCTTGAAATCAGCCGGCAGCAAAAATCCCACACCCGGTAGTGAAAACATCATGACTACGCTAACAAGCGTGCACCACACAGCAAAGTAATTCACAGTGATAAGCGGATGTGCTCGTTTCCCGATCCAGCGTAGTGTTGTGAATGCGATTGCAGCTCCTAATACACCTAGCATGGCAACACCAACAGCAGCAGCACGCTGGGCAGGTGTCACATCGTCAAAGTTACTTGCAGAGTGCTGCTTAGGTGCAGTACTGGTGGTATTAGCACTACCGCTGGGCGCGAAATCGCCGTTCCCACTGGCAGGTGGTGCGGAGGGTGAAGACGCGAAGAGTGATGTCGGGCGTGCGATAAGAACAACGCCAAAGAGGGAAACGTAAGCAGCTATTTGCTCTATGCGGGTGAAAGGTTCGTTGATGAGATAAGAGCAGGCCCAGCATGCGAGGGAAGGGGCAAGAAACGTTATTACGGTTGCATCGGCTAGAGGAAGGTAAAGCAAGGAGTCTAAAGCTATGCGTAAGCTCTAGGCCTAATCCATTCGTGTATGGTAGATCAGTTGAAGGGCTTCAGAGTCAAGTGGGGTATGAAAAGTGACGGTGGTCTTTTTGTAAAGAAACACTGAGATGAGAAAGGGACACTTGCAGTACATGCCAAATACACCGAAGAAGCCTCCAAGGCCTCGAGCCACGAGTAGTGGTCTTACTTCTTTCATGCCTAATGGAAAATGCTCGATCTTTCTATACCACATGTAACATGATGCGAAAACGAATGTGATACCCATACGTGCAAAGAGGATCTTTTATAATCCGTGGTCAGTACCAATCACAATCACAATAACTTGTGATAGGTAAGCTTGAAAAGGAGCTTGGAATTACCTGAAACGGATCCAATCCTTTGCCTATACAATGAGTGACACATGTCAGCCAAAGCTTACGGCCATGTAAGAAGCTTAGTATAACAAACATACCATGGTTCCCCTCAACCTCCAATAACCTCGTTGTAACATTCATCAACGTTCCAAACACCTGTGCCAATAAAACAAGTGCTAAGCCTTTATTTCTCGTCCAAAATACAGCAGCCTTTCCCTTCAACGTCTTTGGTGGGGCAGGCGAGGAGGATGCATGTCTCCTACTCGCAGGAACAGGGAGATAATCCGGAATCCGGCCAATGCGTATATTGTTCAGATCATCGATGGATATGTTCGACAGCGTATCTGGGGAGGGAGCTCGAATGCCTCCAGTGAAGGGGACAGTCAACTGCTCCTGGTCCGATTTCGCTGAGGGCTTAGCAGGGATAGAGGACGTAAAGTCATCGTCATTGACATCCTCAGTCATAAGGCTCTTGCCATGGTCGAAGGATACCTTGGGCGGAGGCGGCAAGCTCATGGTGGTTCATTGAAATACTTTGTGGAGGAAGGCAGATATGAGAGAGCGGCTGCTACAGTCCCCAATGATGGAGGCATCTGGACGAAGTGTGGAGACGCTGCTGCTACTAGCAATTGGTGAGTCAGCGCCACCGCAGACTCAGATCGTAGGCTTCCCGTAGTGATTTCTTTTGAGCGGAGAGCACACGACTGGCGCAGCAACGGCGTCTGAGGAACCCCTCGTTCGCTGCGATATTCCCCCGGTCGATGCACACCAACGGGCGAATGACAGCCGGAGAAAGTGTGCTTTGTCATGAGGTACAGCGGGACAAAGTCCCGGATCAGCGCTTCTGCCCTGGTTTAGATTCTGCGACTCGTTATAAGTCCACGAGGTGCAAGCCCTCGGAGTTTTCCTAACGATGGAATTGGTCGTCGTTGCAGAAATAGCTGTGTGGCGCATTGACCTCGACTGCTCCAAACGAACTCAGAGCTGCACCTAAAGCCTCGACCTTCCGCCTCTTGCTTTGTCTCTTGCTTTCTGCGCCTCTTGACAGCAGACACTCCGACTCCGGCCCTGCAAGACGAACTCCTGCAGCACTCCAGCCCAGAGATAGGGTGGGTATCCAGACTCGAATACGCACACCAGAGCAGTGGAAATGTGCGCGAGAATCCAGTCCTCAGCACACCCGCAAACCGAAGAAGTAGTCAAATTCTGCACTCATCTAGTACTCGATTCGTAGATTTCGGATAAAGAGATGTAATGCGAGCTGCGGCTGATGGGAATGTTTTCGTCTCCCTGGGTCAAGCACTCCCTCATCCTTTTCTCCATCTCTTGCTCCATTAAGCTCATGGCATCCTAATATACGCCACGAAAATGTGTTCGATGAGAGCATGTTTGGTGGAAACATCAGAGGCGTTTGCGATATTAATGCACTGGCTCTTGAAATCCCCCACTCTTGAAGAAACGCTTCCAGCTCGCTCTTTCTCCATCTGGTATATTGCCAAGCCGTTTAATGTGTAATTTGCAAATTGATTCAAATTTAGCGGGAAGTATTACAAACATCTTCTTAAATTATCTCGTAGCGGCGATTTTGTGAGGTAGCGAGTTGCTGCGAGAGTTAGCTTGGAAAATCTAGAGTCTTGACGAAGTGAATTCTTAACCCACCTATTTCGCCTTTTCATCTTTCACCTGACTTCCATGAAATAACCCTTGGGCTGCTTCGGAGACTGCGGCTTCACAAAGCCGGAAATTCCGTCCTAGGCTATTTGGAGGCTCATAAATGCCTAATCTTCCATCACTCGGCCGCCAGGATACAGAACCTCAGTTTGACGAAAGGCATCCAACCTCACAGTGGTAATCTCAAACTACCTGCTCTCACCCTACTCATATTAACATCCTTTGTTGGGTCCGTAGAGCATGGCTTCGACTCAGCCTGGAAACTCTCCGAGCTCTGCAGCGCTTTCTAAAGCGAAGGCGTATTTCTCGGAATCTGTCGATGCACTACAATCTCTTCAAGAGCATGAACTCGCCGAACTCAGTATCCAGCTCACAACAAAAAATAAAAACCATACAGAACCTTGCAGTAGCAAGGAAAGTCCGAAATCTCAAAATAAATACGAGGTACCAGTTCATGGGAAGCTCATGCAAAATACCCACGAGGTGAAAAAGACCACTGTGAGTTTGACACTGCTTTATCTTCATTGCCGGCCCGGTTTAGTACTACTCGAATCCCAGCTACGCTCCGTTCGAACGGCTAAGGGGTAACTCAGGCCTGGTCCATGAAAGTCCCGCAACTAAGGACGGGAGTGATCTTGAATGGATACGGATAGCAAGGACCCTAGCTAACAAGCTCTATCACAGATATTCCCAACCCAGCCAAGGCAACCTACAACCTTTATGAGCCTCCCGGTAGAGCTTCGTCTGCAGATTTATGAATACATTTTTGGGGTCACTTCTGCCAGGCAGTCAACAACGATTAGATACACGCTCTGCTGGACGTACATGGATATCCGTCGGAATTATTTAAAGAGGATCTGCCTCTGCCCCGGAAGAGACGATGGCCGACCTCACAACTACCTCAGGCGCCGCTGCAATGGCCCGCATGTTCGCTTCTTGGGTCGAAAAGAATTCCGAAATATAGATGAATCAAAAGTAGACGCATACCTTCATGCTATCACACCTGGCAATGATATACTGCGCGTTAGTCAACGCACCTACGCCGAGGCGCTTCCGATTCTTTACAGGAGTCGTAACTTCAAGTTCTGCGGCGGGGAGTACTTCGGTGCCGACTCCCTATATTCTATTGCTTTTTTTATCTCTAGTCTTTCACAATACGCTAAGCCCCATCTTCAGGAGCTCACAATCAGCTTTAAATTCTATTGGTATGACGAAACACCACATCGATACCGTCGCTCGTTCGCAGATTTCTGTGATCTGATTTCGAGCGAGCTAAAAGGTCTCCAGAAGCTTAACATCGAATTTGGATTGGTTTACAGTACGATGTTAGTTAACCTCTCCAGGCGGAGTGTGAGAAAGAAGGCTACAAACCTGGAAAACATACGAACACGAAAGGGTAGTTTTAATCAGAAGTACTGGTGGGTAGATGGAGCGCATGTCCTCGGCCCGTTCGCTGCTCTCTTACGTGGCAACCCAGAACTCACTCTGTCCATTACTTCCCCAATGGATAACAAGCCTTATATTCCTAAACTATGCGGAGTAGATGACGAGGAAACATTTAAGAAAGGAAGCTTTTATCTCAATCAGGAACAGGTCAACGGGTTCTTCGCCAAAATAGATGGCAAGAGATACGCCAGGAAGGCTCGGAAGGCTGCAGGAGAAGGTGGTATGGAGTTACCAGAGGGTTTCGAGGAGTTCTTGCTATCTTGTCAAGACAGTATGTAGAGGCACGGATGTTCTCTGAAAATTCGGGAGTGCTTGACCACTTTTGACCTTTTGAGACGATCCAGATATGCTTGCGCGGTGGAGTGTTTTATGCTTTGCAATGGCAGTGTTCCTTAGCACCTCTCGAGGATGGAAATATGGCCTCTAAATCAGAAGTATAAAGTAGACAGCAATTAAAAAAACCATTTCCCCTCCACACCTCACGCCAGCCCAACCCCACAGGAAATCCCCCAGACCCCGAAACCGCATCCAATTTGGCAAACCAAGTTCGAAGCCCTCACAACACGGCACCTTCCGAGGCCCAATAAATCCCGCCCTATAATCTCACCAGCAGTTGTCCAAAATTACGTGCTTCTCCCCCCCTGCCCTGCCCTCCAAAGCCCGCGGCTCCTAGGCCCATCCCTGCCGCCCGCCCTCCACCCCCTGCCCCGGCAACCTGGGTGACCCACCAGGTTGAAGCGGGAGAACTGCTTCTCGCTTGCCCTTAAACCATGCCCGGCTCTCTTCTGCTTCCATGCAGCGGACCGATTTCCCCGACATGCATATGCATCCGCATCCGCAGCAAATGAAACAAGGTGGCGGCAAGCCCAAAGCAAGGCCGGGCCCGGAATTAAAGTATAAAAAAAAAAATTTTAAATAAGGGAAACCACTCTCCCCACACAAGACCAGCTGACATCTCACGTTTGCGTTGTTTTTTTTTTGTTTTTTTTTGTTTTTTGATCCGCCGCGTAACTGCTGCCAGGATCGTCGTTCCGCTTGAGGGGAAAGTTCGGCCTCGTTCGGGCATGCAGGCGGGACCGTTTTCAGCTGTGACGAGCAAAAGACGTGGGCAGCTGGGAGTGTGAGAGTCAAGTGCGAGACTACAGTTGCAGCATATGGGCGCTGGATATAAGTAAGGAGGAAGCCTGAAGGGCAATGGGCTATATGCGCCGATTGCTAAGGTAGGGTTTTCCAAATGATGGCCGGGTGATGCCGCGGGTGTTGATGCTGTAGCTTTTGGACAGGACGGGGTAGAAAAGGGGTTGGGAGTTTAACATATACGAGGTCTTTGGAGTGGAGAAGTTTCTCTTTTCGATCTTTTACTCTATTTGTCGCATTGTTAACATTGTTTCCACAGCTGAGGGAAGGAAATCATTTGCAGGATGTAAGTCATCTGTATCGTGTTATGGTCTCCTTGTTCTAGAAAGAGGCCGGTTCGGCTCAAGATGCGCTTCATCGCGCCCAGTACTATCATTGGAGTTGGTGACTAATGGGGACGAAGTCTGCATTGATAGGTTGGCGCTGGAAAGATCCGTGTGATGGTGTGATGTACGTGAAAGGCTTGCGAGCAGCTTTGAAGAGGCGGAAGAAGACAGGGATAAGCCTTGCTGTCGTATTCCTCGATGTATCAGAGGAGAAGGATCTGGTGCTACTGCGCGTAGTCGCTACTCCTGAAGAGGGAAACGGTCAGGATATAGCTATGGTGGTCGATATTAGAGCAAGTGAGGCGGGATTGAAGAGTAGGCGATAGTAGGTTGCTTTAAGATCATCGAAACACTAGCTCGAGAGCTTACGGACGGGAGTGCAATCTTTGTACGGTTATCGTTGATCTTCGGGACGAGGACGCGCTGCTAACCTCTCGGGATAATCGACGGTGAAGTTGTGCAGAAGCCAGGGAAGGCTCGGAGCTGGTCAGAACTGAAGCCGAGAGAGCAAAAGGGTGCATATCGATTTGCACATCGGAGAAGGCTTGCTCGGTTGTATTGTTTAGGGATGCCACCGAGGATACGAAGGACGTTGTGGGCAATCACCCAAGGATTGAAGAAAGAGACAGATGATTCCCTTTCTGGGGCGGCATCCGACAGCACGGTAAGCCGGAGAATAACACATGCAATCAGGATGCAATCAGGATGCAATCGGTATATGCAATCGGGATGCAACCAGGACTCGCTCAGATGATGATTGCCAGTTCCCGGATCGACCACAGCAGCCACGGAGTTGCTTCCTGCACGCACACAGCCCATTTCTTGCTCTACATCCAATGGTTTTGTCCCGAATCAACAAAGAATCACGAGCGCTTGTCGGCGAGTCAGATATAATTCAAACCCCGGCTCGATACAACAAGAGGCACTACTGCGGTTGATCTCACTGGTAAATCTAGGATTGCTTCCTCTCCAATTAACACGTATGACTCTGTTTACGTCGGACCGGCAATCCATTCTTGTCTTAGTTTTCAGCTGACGTGCCGCATCATGTTCCACGACTCTAGATTTGTCCTCTAAAGGGAATCCTACATAAACTCCAATCAAAAATTGCAATTGCCTGGCGTGAGGAGGACAGTGCATGCTGATTGAACAAATGCTGTTTTCGAGTCAGCTACAGACAGAGCCCTCGTCTACTCCTTCCCAACCTGCCCGGTCATTAGCGCAAGGTCTTCGTTAGTTTTGCGGTCCAATGCGGATTTTAGTGCTCGCCGGGCTAAGCGGTCAGGAAAACCGCAGAGGTGAGCTAAATTCCACAACTGTTCTACCACTTATTTTGGCGGCATGATATCACAGATAAAGTGTTTCATTCGACAATGGGTTCGACGATTTGGACAAACAGTCCATTGGAGCAATAAGGATGTATTTGCAAGATTAGCATACGGACAATCTGGTCGTCAAAAACCCGATTGTGTCCTCAGCCTCGTTGGATTATTCAAGGCTTGCTAAAGGGATTGAATGCGAGGTTTACCACACTGCAGCTACTGATAGGCCGGTAACATATACCTGCAGGTAAGACCAATGAGACCAATGAGACAAATATACCAGGTAGCGGCAACCTCCTTGTTGAAGTTACTCTAGTAATAAACATTATTGCTGGGAGATAAGGCAACTCCCATGATTGAAGAAA